>Ga0129306_1001201_pt1 | contig 31447 bp, 25 predicted proteins | sample P827metagenome_FD_94438 | JGI IMG/M metagenome (GOLD analysis project Ga0129306, IMG submission 94438) | Capybara group fecal microbial communities from Wisconsin, USA - P827 metagenome | ecosystem: Host-associated > Mammals > Digestive system > Large intestine > Fecal | place: USA: Wisconsin...
ATTCATAGGGCGATTATAGGGCGCAACGCGGCTACAAAACACATATTTACGATTGCCCGTATAACGGCGCATTTGCTCCAATACATTCAAAGCTTGAGAAGAAAGCGGAACACTATGCGCACGTTTACCGCCTTTCATTCGCTCTGCCGGAATATGTAAGGCTTTTGCTTCCCAGTCAATATCAGCCCATTCAACCGTTACCGCCTCGGAACTTCTCAAAATGCTTAATAGCTGCCATTCGATTAAAAGTGCGGTCGGTTTTTTAATATCTGAATTTTGTAAAACCTTAAATAAGTGCGGCAATTCTTCGGGGGTTATAGTTGGATGATTCTTTGTTTCCACATAAGTAAATTCATCGTGAATCTTTCTAAATGGATTTTTTACGATTAAATTTTCATCCTCTGCCATTCTAAAAATCTGATTAATTGCAATATTGATTTTATAAAGCGTATTGGAATTTTTCAGCGGCGAAAGCGCTGGCGCAAAAGTCTCATAATTTGCCTCATCAATCGGCAAATCTGCGATTTTAGGGAATAAATGCAATTCTATACGGCGGAATGCCTCATTGATTGTCTGCGTCTTGAGTCTCCCCAATTTCAACCGCTTATCACGCCATCTTATCGCCATTTCCGCAAAGGTGATTTTCTTTTCTTCTACCGGATTGAGTAAAGATTCACGGTATGCACGCGGATCCATATTGCGAAAAACAAGCCCCCTATATTCCCGCGCCATATCACGCGCATCAGTAAGCGAAAGCACGGGATAGTCGCCCAGCTTGATTTTCTTCAGCTTTCGCGCAAATTTATATTCAAAATAAAATGTTTTCTTTTTACTTGGCATTACACGGATAAAAAGCCCGGATTCTTTGCCGTCATATTTTCAAAATTCCTTTTCTTGAGGTTTAAGAGATTGAATAGTGGAATCGGAGAGAGGTTTAATTAATTTCATAATGAAAAGCCTTTGTTATGATTAAACATTAGCCGTTTTAACTCCCCAAAAAACAGGCCCAAAATGTTGGGGAGTTAATCAGGGAGTTAAAAACGACAACAAAGACAAACAATAGCGAACGAAAACAACAAATAGAAAGTTGTTAATATGTTGTTTTTACGTTGTTTTTTGACAGGAAAGACGTTATTTGACAAGCTACATGGCGGTGAGAAGGGGATTCGAACCCCTGATGCACTTTCGCACATACACGCTTTCCAGGCGTGCTCCTTCAACCACTCGGACATCTCACCGGTTCCGGACAGGGCGAAAATATAAAGATTTCCGCATCTTTCGTCAAGTATTTTTTGTTTTTATTGCGCTAAAACAGCATTTTTTATCCAATTTTGAGCTAAAATACGACCTTATTTTTTATGCTTATGCTATTAGGGTAGTTATGTTAAAAAAATGGTTTTTAACAAAAAATGTGTTTCTTGCGGTCAAACCGTTCAGTGCTTTGCGCGACAGCTTTCGTGCGGGTTACAGTAAACAACATTTGATCAGAGATATTATTGCCGGTTTAACCGTCGGCGTAATTGCCATTCCGTTATCCATGGCGCTGGCGATTGCCAGCGGAGTGCCGCCGCAGCACGGGTTATACACGGCGATTGTGGCGGGGACGCTGATCGCGTTAACCGGCGGTTCGCGCTTTAATATTTCCGGGCCGACGGCCGCCTTTGTGGTTATTCTTTATCCGATCACGCAGCAATTCGGTTTAAGCGGTTTGTTGATGGCAACGCTAATGTCCGGCATTATTCTTGTGCTGATGGCGTTGTTTCGTTTGGGGCGTTTGATCGAATATATCCCGTTGCCGGTGACGCTTGGCTTTACCTGCGGTATCGGCATTGTGATTGCCACGTTGCAGATTAAAGATTTCTTCGGGCTGACTATCGGTGAGATGCCGGCGCATTATATCGGCAAAGTTCAGACTATTTTCGTCGCGTTGCCGACGATTAACTGGGCGGATACCTTGGTGGGCGTCGTCACGTTATTGGTACTGACTCAGTGGCATAAGCTGCGTTTACCGGTGCCCGGTCATTTGCCGGCGGTGATTGTCGGCACGCTGCTGTCGCTGGTTTTGCTGCACTTCGGTTTTCAGATCGCCACAATCGGCTCGGCGTTCAGTTACAGCTTACCCGACGGCTCGACCGGCTATGGCATTCCGAATGTATTGCCGGCGTGGGTATTGCCGTGGAATATACCGAATGCGCAGGGAGAAACGGTGAACTGGAATTTCGACACATTGCAGGCGCTGTTGCCCGCTGCATTTTCCATGGCGGTATTGGGCGCGATTGAATCGTTACTGTGCGCGGTGGTGCTGGATAATATGACCGGCACCAAACATCATTCCAATAATGAATTGCTGGCGCAAGGGCTGGGAAACATCGCCTCGCCGTTTTTAGGCGGTATTACGGCAACGGCGGCGATTGCGCGTTCCGCCGCCAATGTGAAAGCCGGCGCCGTCTCGCCGCTTGCCGCTATCGTGCATGCGTTGCTGGTGCTGTTCGCATTGCTGTTTTTTGCCCGCGCGCTGTCTTACCTGCCGTTGTCTTCCATGGCGGCGTTATTGCTGGTTGTGGCATGGAATATGGCGAATCTGCCGCAGATTATCCAGCTGACACGCCGCTCCGGACGTAATGAAATTGCGGTTTTGCTGACCTGCTTAATTCTGACCGTGATTTTCGATATGGTGATTGCCATCACTGTCGGCGTGTTGCTGGCCAGCCTGCTGTTTATCCGCACGGTGGCGGAAATGACCAAATCCATCGAAATCGCCCATCCGGAAGATCTGAGCGATATTCTGGTATATCGTATCAGCGGCCCGCTGTTTTTTGCCGCGGCGGATAACTTGTTTGCCGATTTGCATGAAAAAACCGTGCATACGGATCATGAAATCAAGCATATCGTTTTGCAGTGCGATGCGGTGACCGTACTGGATGCCGGCGGCATTCACGCGCTTACCCGTTTTGTGCAGAATATGCTGCCGCATCAGCAGCTGTATATGTGTAATATGCAGTTTCAGCCGCTGCGCACGATTGTCAAATCCGCCAAAGTCAAAGAAATTAAAAAAATTATCTTCAGCGCCAATCTGGAGGTGACTTATCGTAAAATCCGAGCCTTTGAAAGCGGGATGAAGTAAGCCGCAAAGTCACTTGAAATACCTGTTTTTTTAAACAGGTATTTCATTGCAAGTTTTGTAATTTCCGCTAAACTATTCCACACTTGAATGTAATAAAAACGTTGAAAAAAACCACCGCACTTTTATGATGTATTTTAATCCTGATATTCCGGCCCGCCCGCATGATCACAAAATTCTCGCCAATGTTATCGCCGACAGCGATGCGTTGGTGATCGCAGAAATCGCTCAGCAACACAACGGGATGACCGTAGTGATCACGCCGGAGATGCGAAGTGCGGTGCGTTTGGAAAAAGTATTGCGCGAGTTCAGCACACGACCTGTCAGCATCTTTCCCGATTGGGAAACTTTGCCGTATGATAATTTTTCGCCGCATCAGGAAATTATTTCCGCCCGTTTAAGCGCCTTATTCCGCTTGCAGCACAGCAAACAAGGCATTTTTATCCTGCCGGTGACCACCTTAATGCAGCGTCTGTGTCCGCCGGAATTTCTACAACATCATGTGCTGTTGATTAAAAAAGGCGATCGGCTGGTTATCGACAAACTGCGTTTACAGCTGGAAAATGCCGGTTATCGCGCGGTGGAGCAGGTGCTGGAGCATGGCGAATATGCGGTGCGCGGCGCCTTGCTGGATTTATTTCCGATGGGCAGTGCGGTGCCGTTCCGGCTGGATTTTTTCGATGATGAAATCGACAGCATCCGCACCTTTGATGTGGACAGCCAGCGCACGGCGGAAGCCATTGACGCGGTGAATTTATTGCCGGCGCACGAGTTTCCGAGCGACAGCAAAGGCATTGAATTTTTCCGCAGCCGTTTTCGCGAAACCTTCGGCGAAATCCGTCGCGACCCGGAACATATTTACCAGCAGGTAAGCAAAGGCACGCTGGTATCCGGCATTGAATACTGGCAGCCGCTGTTTTTTGAGCATATGGCGACGCTGTTCGATTATTTGCCCGCCGGCTGTTTAGTGGTGGATCTGGAAGGCAATCCGGCGCAGGCGCAACGTTTTTACCAGGATATTGAACACCGTTATACCAGCCGTCGGGTGGATCCGATGCGCCCGCTGTTGCCGCCGCATGCGTTATGGCTGTCCGTTGATGAAATGAACCGGCAGCTTAAACAGTATCCGCGTATCAGCCTGCAACGGGAAAAAGTCGCCCGCGCCTCCGTCAGACAGAAAAACCTGCCGCTGGAGGCATTGCCGCCGCTGACGGTGCAGGCGCAGCAAAAAGAACCGCTGCGGGCGCTGCGTCAGTTTATGCAACAGTTTGACGGGCAAATCGTTTTTGCGGTGGAAAGCGAAGGGCGGCGCGAAACCTTGCTGGATTTACTGGCGCCGTTGAAACTCAAACCGCAGCAGATCCATTCCCTGAATGCCGGCAAAGCGGCGCAAAGTTTGCTAATCAGCAGTCTGGAACACGGTTTTATCCTTCGTCGCGAACAAGGTTCGCTGGCGCTTATCTGCGAAGCGGAACTGTTCGGGGAGCGGGTGCAGCAGCGCAGCCGCGACAAACGCAAAGCCGTCAACCCGGATACCTTAATCCGTAATCTGGCGGAGCTGAAAATCGGCCAGCCGGTGGTGCATCTGGATCACGGCGTCGGGCGTTACGGCGGGCTGGTGACGCTGGAAAACGGCGGTGTGAAAGCGGAGTTTCTGCTGCTGGAATATGCCGGCGATGCCAAACTGTATGTGCCGGTCACCTCGCTGTATTTAATCAGCCGTTATGTGGGCGGCGCCGAAGACAACGCGCCGCTGCATAAACTGGGCGGTGATGCGTGGGCGCGTTCACGCCAGAAAGCGGCGGAAAAAATCCGCGACGTGGCGGCGGAATTACTGGATGTGTATGCGCAGCGGGAAGCGCAGCAGGGCTTCGCCTTTCATTATGATCGCGCCGAATTTATGCAGTTTGCCGCCACCTTCCCGTTTGAGGAAACGCCGGATCAAACCATGGCGATTAATGCGGTGATTGCCGATATGTGTCAGTCGAAAGCCATGGATCGTCTGGTGTGCGGTGATGTCGGTTTCGGCAAAACCGAAGTGGCGATGCGCGCCGCTTTTCTGGCGGTGATGAATCACAAACAGGTCGCCGTGCTGGTGCCGACCACCTTACTGGCGCAGCAGCATTATGATAATTTTAAAGACCGGTTTGCCAATCTGCCGGTTAATGTGGAAATGCTGTCGCGTTTCCGCAGTGCAAAAGAGCAGAAACAGATTCTGGAAAAGCTGGCGCAGGGCAAGATCGATATTCTGATCGGCACCCATAAACTGATTCAACCGGAAGTCAAATTTCATGATTTGGGGCTGCTGATTATTGATGAAGAACACCGCTTCGGCGTGCGGCAAAAGGAAAAAATCAAACGGCTGCGCGCCAATGTAGATATTTTAACCCTCACCGCCACGCCGATTCCGCGCACGCTGAATATGGCGATGAACGGCATCCGCGACCTGTCGATTATTTCCACCCCGCCGGCGCGCCGTTTGAGCATTCGTACTTTCGTGCGTCAGACCGACGATGTGATTATTCGCGAAGCCGTATTGCGCGAAATTCTGCGCGGCGGGCAGGTTTATTATCTGCATAACGATGTGGCGAGTATTGAAAATTGTGCGGAAAAACTGACCGCACTTATTCCGGAGGCGCGCATTGTCATCGGCCACGGACAAATGCGTGAACGCGAGCTGGAGCGGGTGATGTCGGATTTTTATCATCAGCGTTTTAATCTGCTGGTGTGTTCCACCATTATCGAAACCGGTATCGACGTGCCGACGGCGAATACCATTATTATCGAACGGGCGGATAATTTCGGTCTGGCGCAGCTGCATCAGTTGCGCGGGCGGGTCGGGCGGTCGCATCATCAGGCGTATGCCTATTTACTCACGCCGCATCCGAAAGCGATGAGCAAAGATGCGCTGAAACGACTGGAAGCGCTGGAAAGTCTGGACAATCTCGGCGCCGGTTTTGTACTGGCCACCCATGATCTGGAAATCCGCGGTGCCGGCGAACTGCTTGGTGATGAACAAAGCGGACAAATCGAAAGTATCGGCTTTTCGTTATATATGGAATTGCTGGAAAGTGCGGTCAACGCCTTAAAAGAAGGGCGCGAGCCGTCGCTGGACGAACTGACCCAGCAACAGGTGGACATTGATCTGCGCGTGCCGGCGCTGCTGCCGGAAGATTATCTCGGCGATGTGAATATGCGCTTGTCTTTTTATAAACGTATCGCCGGTGCGGACAGCAAGCAGGAACTGGACGAGCTGAAAGTGGAACTGATCGATCGTTTCGGTCTGCTGCCGGAGGCGACCAAAAATCTGCTGCAAATCGCCGAGCTGCGCTTACAGGCGAAAGCGTTAAAAATCATTAAAATCGATGCGACGGCGCACGGCGGTTTTATTGAGTTTGCGCCGACGGCGGATCCGGATCCGATGAAGTTTCTGCACCTGATTAACGCCGAACCGACGGTTTACCGTTTCGACGGCCCGACCAAATTCCGCTTCGTCAAAGCCTTGAGCGAGAATAAAGTGCGGTTGGCATTTTTGACGGATTTGGTGAAATCTTTAATAGCGTAAGCAACGGGAATAGTTTAGAATTATTCGCATTTACAAGCCGAAATGCTTGATCAAACCAATGCAATAGATCGAAAAGGAGACAACAGAATGTATTTGGATCAAATTAAAGCCGAGTTGGTGGAAGCCCAGAGCGTATTGGATCGTTTTGTCAATGACGACAATAACATTAAGCTGATTGAACAGGCGGCGTTGCTGATTGCCGACAGTTTCAAACAGGGCGGTAAAGTGCTGTCCTGCGGCAACGGCGGTTCCCATTGCGATGCCATGCATTTCGCCGAAGAGCTGACCGGGCGTTATCGTGAAAACCGTCCGGGCTATCCGGCGATTGCCATTTCCGATGTCAGCCACTTAAGCTGCGTGAGCAACGACTTCGGTTACGATTATGTATTTTCCCGTTATATCGAAGCGGTCGGTCAAAAAGGCGATGTGCTGTTCGGGCTGTCCACTTCCGGCAATTCGAAAAATGTGCTGAACGCCATTAAAGCCGCGAAAGAAAAAGGCATGAAAGTGATCGCCATGACCGGCAAAGACGGCGGGCAAATGGCGGGGCTGGCGGATGTGGAAATCCGTGTGCCGCATTTCCGTTATGCCGACCGCATTCAGGAAATTCATATTAAAGTGATTCATATTCTGATGATGATTATCGAATTTGAAATGGCGAAGCACCAATAAGCGACGTTGTTTACCGGCGCGATGACCGGTTCGAAAGTGCGGTGGAAATTTTGATTTTTTCGACCGCACTTTTTTATTGCCGGATAAAATTTTATTGCATATTTATGCAAAAAATATTAATATTCTTTCAGTTTTGCGAAAGACAGAGATAACCGATAAACATGACCATTAGTGTTAAAAATTTGAATTTTTTTTACGGGGCGTCGCAGGCGTTGTTTGATATTAACCTGACCGCTGAAGACGGCGATACCGTCGTCTTATTAGGCCCCAGCGGGGCGGGCAAAAGCACCCTTATCCGCACCCTGAATTTATTGGAAGTGCCGAAATCCGGCGAGCTGAGTATCGCCAACAATAAATTCGATCTTTCCGTCGCCAAGGCGAACCCGAAACAAATGCGTCATCTGCGTCAGGATGTGGGCATGGTTTTCCAGCAATATAATCTGTGGCCGCACTTGACGGTGATCGAGAATTTAATCGAAGCGCCGGTTAAAGTGCTCGGTATGGATAAAGAAGACGCCAAAGCCCATGCCGTAGATCTGCTGAAACGTTTACGGCTGGAGGAATTCGGCGCGCGTTTTCCGCTGCATTTATCCGGCGGGCAGCAACAGCGGGTGGCGATTGCCCGTGCTTTGATGATGAAACCGCAGGTGTTGTTGTTTGATGAACCGACCGCCGCGCTGGACCCGGAAATTACCGCGCAGATTGTATCAATTATCCGCGAGTTGCAGGAAACCGGTATTACGCAGGTGATCGTTACGCATGAAGTGGCGGTGGCTAAAAAGGTCGCGACCAAAGTGGTTTATATGGAACGGGGTCATATTGTGGAAATCGGCGATGCCGGTTGCTTTGCCCATCCGCAGACGGAACAGTTTAAACAATATTTGTCTCATTCGAATTAAGGAATTGATTATGAAGAAATTAGTCTTAACCGCCGTATTAGCCGGCGCCGCGCTGGCTGCCAATGCACATGACATCACATTTGCGATGGAGCCGAGTTATCCGCCGTTTGAAACCACTGACGACAAAGGCGCGATTATCGGTTTTGATGTGGATATCGCCAATGCGATCTGTAAAGAAATCGACGCGACCTGCCATTTTAAGGCGCAGGCGTTTGATGCCCTGATTCCGAGCTTAATCAAAGGCCGCGGTTTTGATGCGGCAATTTCCGCCATCGATATTACCGAAGCCCGCGCCAAGCAAGTGGCTTTTTCCGCGCCTTACTATGAAAGTTCTGCCAGCTTTATTGCGGTGAAAGGCAAAGCGGATTTAGCCAGCGCCAAAACCGTCGGCGTACAAAACGGCACCACCTATCAGCAATATGTGAATGCGGAAGCCAAACAGTATGCGGCGAAATCTTATGCCAGCGTACAGGATGCCATTCTTGACCTGAAAAACGGCCGTATCGATCTGATTTTCGGGGATACCGACGTGCTGCGCGATATGTTTGAAAAAAATCCGGATCTGAGCTTCGTTGGCGAACGGGTGACGGATAAGCGTTATTTCAATAACGGTCTGGGCATTGCGGTCAATAAATCCAATACTGCGCTGCTGGACAGTCTGAATAAAGGGATTGCCGCGATTAAAGCCAATGGCGAATATCAGAAAATTTATGATAAATGGATGACGAAATAATCAGTATGTTTGTTGATTATCTTCCTTTAATGTACACCGCAACCCTGATGACGGTCGGGTTAGCGGTGTGTTCGTTATTATTGGGACTGATTCTGGCGGTGCTGTTCGTGGTGCTGGAAACCAGCAAATGGACATGCGTACGCCGGCCGACGGCGGTTATCGTTACTTTACTGCGCGGTCTGCCGGAAATTCTGGTGGTGTTTTTAATTTATTTCGGTGCGCCGGAAGTGGTGGAGCTTATTACCGGTCGCTATGTGGAATTCGGTCCGTTCGGTTGCGGGGTAGTGGCGCTGTCGATTATTTTCGCGGCTTATGCGTCGCAATCGTTACGCGGGGCGATTCAGGCCATTGCGCTGGGGCAATGGGAATCCGGCGCCGCACTGGGCTTAAGCCGCAGCTATACCTTTGTGCATATCATTATGCCGCAGGTCTGGCGCCATGCGCTGCCCGGTCTCAGTAATCAGTGGTTGGTATTGCTGAAAGACACCGCATTGGTGTCGCTGATCGGCGTGCAGGATTTAATGCGACAGGCGGAATTAATCAATACCAACACGCATCAGCCTTTTACTTGGTATGGTTTCGCCGCATTGATTTATCTAGCGGTGACGCTGGTCAGTCAGGTGATTATCCGTCAACTGGAGCGGCGCTTTACCCGTTTTGAGCGAGGTACGGAATAATGATTCACGATTATTTTATGACTATCGCGCAAGGGATTCCTACCAGCCTGCTGCTCACCGTCGTGGCGCTGGCGATTGCGTTTGTGCTGGCGGTCGGTTTAACCTTTCTGCTTTCCATGCAAAACAAGCTGCTGAAAAGTGCGGTCAATATTTACCTGACATTATTTACCGGCACGCCGTTATTGGTGCAGTTCTTTTTGATTTATTACGGCCCCGGTCAGTTTCAATGGGTGGTGAACAGCCCGTTCTGGTCGTTGCTGTCCAACGCATGGTTCTGTGCGATGCTGACGCTGGCGTTAAACAGCGCGGCTTATTCGGCGCAGTTATTTCACGGTGCGGTGAAAGCGATCGCCAAAGGACAATGGGAAAGCTGCGCCGCGCTGGGGTTGAGCCGCTGGCAAACCTTAAAAATTCTGATTCCTTATGCCTTAAAGCGTGCGCTGCCGTCATACAGCAACGAAATTATTCTGGTGTTCAAAGGCACTTCGCTGGCCTCGACCATTACCATTCTGGATATTATGGGCTATGCCAGACAGCTTTACGGAACGGAATATGATGCGCTGACCATTTATGGCATCGCCGGCGTGATTTATCTGCTGATTACCGGCATCGCCACCTTGCTGCTGCGTCAGCTGGAACGTCGCGTGCTGGCGTTTGAGCGGCTGGAAGTAGAGAAAAATTAACCGCTTATCACTGTCTGAAAATAGAAAGATTTCCTCCTTTGGGCTGGAAATCTTTTTTTATGTCAAAAAATATTCTTGTTTGCGAGCAGAACTTTTCCGCGACTTTCCCGTCTAACTCGGTGCCCAAAACCATTCTAAAGGACACTTTAATGTACTCATTTAAAAAATCTTGCGGACCGCTTTATCCGATTATTGTTTTTTTCTGTCTTAATTTGCTCATACTTTCTTTAAGCCGTCTCGGCTTGTCGTTGTGGCAGGCGCAGCGGGTCGAGGCGGTTGACGGTTGGCTGCCGCTGTTGCTGCAAGGCGTACGAATTGATATTGCCGGTTTGTGCTGGCTGTTTTCCGTCGCCATTATTGTGGCCTGTCTGTTTTCCGGGGCGGGCAAAGCGGGGCGTGCCGCCGGCTTTTTCGTTCGCCTCTGGCTGACCTTAAGCAGCGTTTTTATCGTATTTATGGAGCTGTGCACGCCGGCTTTTATCGATACTTACGATTTCCGCCCGAACCGCTTATTTATAGAATATCTGGTCAGCCCGAAAGAAGTGTTTACGATGCTGGCGAACGGGCATCCGGCCGCGTTAATTTTAACGCCGATTCTGACCGCACTTTTTGCCCTGTTTTGCTGGAAACTGTCCGGCAAAGTGACGCGAAATCTGGCTTATCCGGCATGGCGCTGGCGCCCGCTGTTATTTGTGGTGGTGGCGGCGTTGACGTTTATCGGCGCGCGTTCGAGTTTTCAGCATCGCGGAATCAATCCTGCCATGGTGGCGTTTTCCTCCGATCCGCTGGTTAATTCGCTGGTGCTGAATTCCGGTTATTCGGTAATTTTTGCCATTCAACAAATGAAAGACGAAGATAAATCGTCGGAAATCTACGGTAAAATGTCGCTGGAAGAGGTGGTCGATACCTTAAAACAGGCGCGCGGCCGCCCGCAGAGCGATTATATTTCCGACACATTGCCGATGCTGACGCAAAACCGCGCGACCTATCAGGGCAAACCGAAAAATCTGGTGATTATTCTGGAAGAAAGTCTGGGCGCTCAATTTATCGGCACTTTGGGCGGTTTACCGCTGTCGCCGAATTTCGACCAACTGGCGAAACAAGGCTGGCTGTTTGACAATCTGTATGCCACCGGCACCCGTTCGGTACGCGGCATTGAAGCCGTCACTGCCGGTTTTACGCCGACGCCCGCGCGTTCGGTGGTGAAATTATCCGGCAGCCAGAACGGCTTTTTTACCATCGCCGATTTACTGGCGAAACAAGGCTATCAGACCTCCTTTATTTATGGCGGCGAAAAGCATTTCGACAACATGGCGAGTTTTTTCTATGGCAACGGTTTTCAGCAGATTATTGATGAAAAGGATTTTCCGCATCCGAAGTTTGTCGCCACTTGGGGAATGAGCGATGAAGACTTATTCGATAAAGCCGACGACACTTTCAAACGCCTGCATCAGGAGGGCAAGCCGTTCTTCAGTCTGGTATTTACCTCCAGCAATCACGATCCTTTTGAGTTTCCGGAGGGCAAAATTGAGCTGTATGAACAGCCGCAGGCCACTCGCAACAATGCGGCGAAATACGCGGATTATGCCTTGGGCTATTTCTTCAAATTAGCCAAACAGGCCGACTACTGGAAAGATACGGTCTTTCTGATTATCGCCGATCATGATTCGCGGGTGTACGGCAACAGCCTGGTGCCGATTTCGCATTTTCATATTCCGGCCTTGATTCTCGGCGACGGCATTGAGGCGAAACGGGATCCGCGTCTGGTCAGTCAGATTGATATGCCGACCACCTTGCTGTCTTTAATCGGCATCAGCGGTAATTACCCGATGCTCGGCTACGACCTCACCCAACCGGCCGATCCGAACCGCGCCCTGATGCAATTCGACAAAACGCTGGCTTATATGCGCGGCGATCAGGTGGCGATTTTACAGCAGGAACAACCGGCGCGCGGGTTTATTTACAATAACCGCACAGGCGAGCTGAGCAGCGCGGATATTCCCGAACAAATCAAAAAAGAAGCCTTAGCCTATGCGTTATGGGGTAGTTATGCCTATAAACAACGCCTGCACAAAACGGAAGAGATGAAAAAATAATACGGGCAAAAGTGCGGTGAAAAAAGTTAAACTTTTACCGCACTTTTGCTGTGAGCCGTGTTTAGTGCTTCTGCATTAATTGGGCTCGGTATTCGGAAGGTGAATAGGCCGTTTCTTTACGGAAAACCGTGGAAAAATAATTACTGTCTTCATAACCGCACTTTATGGCGATTTCCGTGATGGAAAGTTGCGTGTTTCTGAGTAATGTCATGGTTTGACATAAACGTAGCCGTTGTAAATATTGGCCGATGGTCATATGAGTCTGTTGTTTAAACAGTCTGCGTAATGAGCTGGCGGAAAGGTTGTTTTGGCCGCAGAAATTTTCCAGATTAAATGCGGTGTCAATATGCTGTGAAAGTGCGGTGAATAATTTGTCCATTTTCTGTTCATCGGAATCCTGCACTGTTTCTGTGTAACTGTATCTGTCCAACAGTAAAATCAGTTGGGTAAATAATGTTTCCGCCAGATAAATGGAAGATTGATTGGTTTTTTTAGATTCTGCTTCCAATTGTGCCACTAAGGCTTGAAGCTCCTGCAGACAGGATAAATTGATTCTGGTGTGGCGTTGTTGCTCGGTGAGCCGTTCATCGGGCAGATAGTCGAATAAAATATTATTCGGCGTGAGTTTTTCCCGGCGATAGAGAATATTGTCCAGTTTTAGCTGATCGACCGTTTCGTAAGCATGCACGTCGCTATGATTAATATACAGCACATCGCCGGCGGTAATCGGGTAAACCCGGTTATTCCAGACGTGAATGCCATTTCCGGCACAAACAATAACAATTTCGTCAAAGTCATGATTGTGCAGTGGAAAATAATCCTGATTATGACGACGTTCTATCGTAATCGGGTTTTCTTCAGCAATGAAATAATTACTATGAGATAAAGTCATCGGTGTTTTCATTTCACATTGCTCTTAGTGCTTTCGGGTTGATCATAAATTCGTTTTTGAAACAGGTGGCAAAATAGCCGCTGTCGTTAAAGCCGCATTGATAAGCAATATCCGTAATGTTTTTATCTGTATAACGTAATTGGTAGTAAGCCTCGGCGAGCTTTAATTTAGTCACATAGTGTTGCGGGCTGCAGCCGGTATTATTTTTGATATAGCGGTGCAGGGAGCGCAACGGAAGATCAAATTGTTGTGCTAATGATTCCCAGTTGATTTCTTCTGTAAAGTTATGTTTCAGCCACTGTAACAATTGCTGAATTTTTCTTTCCGTATTACCAAAGCCTTCAATAGCATATTGATGTTTTTGTAAAAAAGAAAGTATTCGCAGCAATAAGCATTCTTTTTGCAAGGAGTTATCCGTTTCTTTTTCCAGTCGTTCCAGCAGATTTTTCAATGTGTGCAATGCTTTTCGATTAATACATTGGCTACCGTTATTGTTGGTTTTAATGGCGTTTATCACCTGACTGATATTGGCGATATACTGAAAATCATAGGATTGAAATAAAATATTGGTGAGATACAGATTATCGACATTTTCATAAAGATGATGATCTTTTGCATCAATATATAAAATCATCCCCTGTCGTAATGTCTGTGGGTAACCGTTGATAATATGTCTGCCGTTGCCTTGGCTAACGATAACGATCTCATCGAAATTATGTGTATGCTCGGGGAAGTTCTGTTGCGGAGTGCGAGGTTCAACCGTAAGCGGTTGTTCTTTCGCGACGAAAAATTCTGATGCTAGTAGAGTAAGAATCATTGCTCGTCTCCTATGCAGCAAATTCATGAAACTATTTTATTGAATTTCGCGCTGCAAGATCTTGAATTTTTGCGCAGTAAAAGGCGAAGGCGGATCAAATTTTTAAGGAAACCGCGCTAATATTCAAATTTGTGATAGGGATCACATCAAAGTTGAAAATATTGCCACAGGTTTGGAAATTGTGGCAGCCATTCTCAGGTTTCTCATCGGCAAGATACCTAAACTGTAGCTGACTTACAGTGAAAGGAGCATTGAAGATGAGCATATTTAATATTGCAGCGATAGATCTTGGTGCATCAAGCGGTCGTGTGATGCTTGCATCTTATCAATCGGATAATGATGACATCAGTCTGCAAGAAATTCATCGTTTTAAAAATCAATTACAGCAGAAAGAAGGACACAGTTGCTGGGATTTGATGTACCTGGAACAGGAAATTATTACCGGATTGCAAAAGATTGTGGATGCGGGTACGGCGTTACACAGTATTGGTATTGATACCTGGGGTGTGGATTATGTGTTGCTGGACGAACAGGGATGTTTGGTCGGACCGGCTTATGCGTATCGTGATGCCCGTACGGAAGGCGTGATGGCCGGTGTAATACAGGCGCTGGGAAAAACGGTAATCTATCAGAAGACCGGTATTCAGTTTTTAAGCTTTAATACCTTGTACCAGCTTAAAGTGATGGTAGATGAAAAGCCGGAGTGGTTATTGAAGGTACGGCACTTCGTCATGCTTCCCGACTATCTTAATTACCGTTTAACCGGCAGTCTCAATCAAGAATATACCAATGCAACGACAACTCAGCTGGTTAATGTCAATACCGATAACTGGGATACTGATTTGTTGGATTATCTGGGATTGCCGCATAGTTGGTTCGGCGAGATTCGCCACCCCGGTCATCAAGTCGGCGAATGGCACTATCAGTCGGTGAACGTGCCGGTTATGTCAGTAGCCAGTCATGATACGGCAAGTGCGGTCATTTCTGCGCCGTTATCTGATGAACAGGCGGCGTATCTCTGTTCCGGAACTTGGTCTTTAATGGGCTTAGATACCGAACGGGTTTGTAATAATGAATTTGCCATGAATATTAATATCACCAATGAAGGCGGTATTGACGGGCATTATCGCGTATTAAAGAACATTATGGGGCTTTGGCTGTTTAACCGGTTATGCAGTGAACGTCAGGTGACGGATATTGCCGAACTGATATGTCAGGTTCAGATGCAAACGGCATTTCGCAGCGTAATTAACCCTAATGCGGACTGTTTTCTGAATCCTCCTTCAATGGTGGAAAGTATTCAGCAATATTGTTATCGGCACCATCAACCGATTCCCCTCACTACTGCGCAGTTAGCGCGTTGTATTTTCGATAGCCTTGCCATGTTATACCGTCAGGTTTTTGAGCAACTTGCCACATTACAACAAAAACCAATCAGTTGTTTACATATTGTTGGCGGTGGTAGTCAGAATGCGTTTTTAAATCAGCTTTGTGCGGACGTATGCAACGTTAATGTAGTCAGTGGCCCTGTTGAAGCTTCCGTACTGGGGAATATAGGTTGTCAGTTAATGGCATTGGATCAAATTAAAAACGTTCGTGCATTCAGAAATATCGTGAGCAAAAAATTTCCGCTTAAATATTTCTATGCAAATCCTCAATCGCTTGAAAATACTGATTTTAATCAGCAATGGCAGGCATTTAATCAGTTCAACTAATCAGGGAGAACCATATTATGACAATGGTAAATCAAACGTATCAACTTGCGAAACAACAATTTGCCGATATCGGCGTAGATACTGAAAACGCAATGGCATTACTGGATATACTGCCGATTTCAATGCATTGCTGGCAGGGGGATGATGTCGGGGGATTTGAATCCGTAGGCAGTAGCTTAACCGGCGGAATTCAGGCGACCGGCAATTATCCGGGGAAAGCTCGGACTCCGCAAGAACTGCGCGCGGATTTAGAGGCGGCTTTTTGTTTGATTCCGGGGCCGAAACGCTTGAATCTGCATGCTTCCTATCTGGAGGCGGACATGAAAGTTGAACGGAATGAAGTTAACCCCGAGCATTTTGTTAATTGGGTGAATTGGGCAAAGAAGCAACATTTGGGTTTAGATTTTAATCCGACCTATTTTTCGCATCCGCTCAGCACTGACGCGACATTAACACATCAAAACAAAGAAATCCGTGATTTTTGGATTGAACACGGCAAAGCCTGTCGCAAGGTTTCGGAATATTTTGGTAAAGAACTTGGTACCCCTTCTGTTATGAATATCTGGCTGCCTGACGGTAGCAAAGATTTGGTTGTGGATAAAGTTGCCCCAAGACAACGTTTAGTGGAATCTCTGGATGAAATTATGCGTGAAAAAATTGATCCGAAATATCATTTAGATGCCGTGGAAAGCAAATTATTCGGTATCGGTGTTGAATCTTATACTGCGGGTTCTAATGAGTTTTATGTGGCATATGCGACTTCCCGTCATACTGCGTTATGTTTGGATGCCGGACACTATCATCCGACTGAAGTCATTTCGGACAAAATTTCGGCATTGCTACCATTTATTCAACATTTGTTATTACATGTCAGCCGGCCTGTTCGCTGGGATAGCGATCATGTTGTGCTGCTGGATGATGAGACGCAGGCGATCGCAAATGAAATTATTCGCCATAAATTATTTGAGCGGGTTCATATCGGTCTGGATTTTTTTGATGCTTCCATTAATCGTATCGCCGCTTGGGTTATCGGTGCTCGCAATATGAAAAAAGCATTATTGCGAGCGCTGCTTGAACCAACTCCGACATTGATTGATGCAGAAAATGCGCGAGATTTTACAACCAGACTGGCATTACTGGAAGAACAGAAATCACTGCCTTGGCAGGCTGTATGGGATATGTATTGTGAACGTCACAATGTGCCTGTAGGCAGCCGTTGGTTAAATGATATTCGTCAGTATGAAGCAAATGTACTAAGTCAACGTTAATTCAAGGGGGCTCAAATGCAGAGTATTTTAAATTCTTGGTTTGTCCGGGCAATGGTAAAAGCAACTTGTGATATGTGGCGAAAAGGCTGGGATGAACGCAATGGCGGAAATATTAGTTTACGTCTATTAGATGATGATATCGCCTCTTTTGCCTCAGATTTTTATGTGGAGCCCCGTCATGAGCCTTTAACTCAGGATGTTTCCGTGTTAGCCAATCATTACTTTATTGTTACCGGCTCCGGTAAATTTTTCCGTAATGTCGAATTGGATCCTGCGGATACGTTAGCCGTAATTAAAGTCGATGAACAGGGTAAAGGTTATTACATTATGTGGGGGTTGATAAATGGCGGAGTACCGACTTCAGAACTGGCTGCTCATTTGCAATCCCATATTGTGCGTATGCGGGTGAGCGGCAATCATGATCGGGTTGTTATGCATTGCCATGCGACCAACCTGATTGCATTGACTTATGTACTGGAATTAAAAAGCGAAGTCATTACTAAAGAATTATGGGAAATGAGTACTGAATGTTTGGTGGTTTTCCCGGATGGTATCGGCGTATTGCCTTGGATGGTTCCGGGAAAAGACGAAATTGGCTATGCCACAGCGCAGGAGATGGCAAAACATTCTCTTGTACTGTGGGCATTTCACGGCGTATTTGCTACGGGAGCCACTTTAGATGACGCGTTTGGGTTAATCGATACTGCGGAAAAATCAGCGGAAATCGCGGTAAAAGTGCTTGCGATGGGGGGAAAACGGCAAACCATCAGCAATGAACAATTTAAATTACTGGCGGCACGTTTTGATGTGGTACCGATGGAAGGTACGTTATAAATGAACAATGCTTCAATCCCTTCATCGGGATTGAGCCGAATTTTATAAAGGAATTAGAGGAGAAATATTATGAGTGGTTCGATTCTATTAGGTATTTTCTGGCATTTTATCGGTGCAACATCGGCAGCCTGTTTCTATGCGCCGTTGAAAAAAGTCGCCGGCTGGTCATGGGAAACTATGTGGGCAGTTGCAGGGTTGTTTTCCTGGATTTTATTACCCTGGTCGATTAGCTATTTTCTGTTGCCTGATTTTTGTAATTATTATGCATCTTTTAGCAGCAGTGTGTTAATTCCGGTTTTCTTATTTGGCGCCATGTGGGGAATCGGAAATATCGGTTACGGGTTAACTATGCGTTATCTCGGAATGTCAATGGGGATCGGTATCGCTATCGGTATCACTTTAATTGTCGGTACATTAATGACACCGATCATTCAGGGACGCTTTGGAGACCTGATTGCTTCAACCGGTGGAAAAATGACGCTGCTGGGGGTGATTGTTGCCGTTATCGGTGTTGCCGTCGTGTCCTATGCCGGTCTTTTAAAAGAAAAAGCAATAGGAATTACGGCAGAAGAATTTAATCTGAAAAAAGGTCTATTGCTTGCCGTTATGTGCGGTATTTTTTCTGCCGGTATGTCTTTTGCTATGAGCGCGGCTACACCGATGCATGAGACGGCGGCTGAATTAGGTGTTGATCCGTTATATGTGGCATTACCGAGTTATGTGGTGATTATGGGAGGCGGTGCGCTTATTAATTTAGGCTATTGTTTTATCCGCTTGGCAATTAAACCTGAGTTATCGTTTAAAAAGGATATGCATATAGCAAAAGGCTTGTTAAGCAGCAATCTTTTATTCTCCGCATTAGGCGGCGTTATGTGGTATTTCCAGTTTTTCTTCTATGCCTGGGGGCATGCCAATATCCCGGCTGAATACGGCTTTATGAGCTGGATGTTACATATGAGTTTCTATGTCCTCTGTGGCGGTATTGTCGGACTGGTTTTAAACGAATGGAGAAACACAGGCGTAAAACCGACCCGGGTGTTATGTATCGGTTGTTTAATTATCGTATTAGCGGCCAATATCGTAGGTTTAGGCATGGCGAGCTAATATTTTCATACCATTTGATTAAGGAATATTATTATGTTGAAAAAAGGTTTTGTTATGCAGGTAAATCCTGATTGTCATGATGAATATAAAAAACGCCACGATGAAATTTTCCCTGAATTAGTGACCGAACTAAAAGTGCATGGTGCACATCATTATTCTATTTTTTTGGATAAAACGCGTAATTTACTCTTTGCATATGTAGAACTAGAGGATGAAGCCCGTTGGAACGCGATGGCCAAGACGGCGGCCTGTCAGCGATGGTGGGCATTTATGCGTGATATTATGCAGTCTAATCCTGATAATAGCCCGATTTCTGAAGAGCTGGAGCAAGTATTTTATCTGGAATGACGGTAGATTATCTATCATTAATAACAGTGCGTTACTAAAAGCGGATCTGGGCTAACGCTGCCACCACGCGGCGATGCCGATGACGAGTGAAAAGACTGTCAACCAGAATAGATGGATTTTTACGCTCTTTCGGTTGATTTCCTGATTGTGCAGGCGGCGTTGTGCCAGTTTTTGGCGGTAAAGCGCCAGATCTTTTTCCTGAAAGGAGAAACCGCAGTGCGGGCAGAGCGGGGCGCTTTGGCTGATTTTGCGGCGGCATTCGGGGCAACGGTGTAAGGCCATATTTTCCTTTTAAATATGAAATGACTGAGAAAATGACAAATCTTCTTTTTTACCGTTAGTAATGGTCAGTTGAAAAGAACATTTGTCGGCGCGGGTAACAGAGTCGGTAAATTCCATAATGGTGCCGTCTTCCAGATAATAGGTCAGCTGAATATGAAATCCCGCCGCACCTTTTTTCGATTCCAATAATTTCGCGGTTTTCGGATTATCAATCAAAATCGCGTTAATGGTCGAATTAGCATATTTCGGGCTGAGCTGGTAGATTTTTTCCTGCACATTGAACAAAGAGCGGTGCTCAAAATTAATTTTTTCAATGCCCTGACACAGATAATAAGGCATATAGGCGATATCCAGCGAAACCGGAATATTATCGGCTTTTCTCACCCGGGTGAGGCGGAAGACTTTTTGGCTTTTGTCCGTCAGTTTCAGTTTTTCCATGATCTCATCCGTAGGGTCGATAACTTCACAGCCGACAATCGTGGAGGACGGCTCTAAACCCAGCGCCATGATACTTGGAGTAAAATAGAACAGATTATTGATATTAAACTGAATTTTTTCTTTCGCCACGAAAGTGCCTTTACCGCGGATACGAATGATCACGCCTTTTTCATACAACCCGTTCATTGCCTGACGCACCGTGGTGCGGCTGATATCGAATAACTGACAGATTTCATTTTCAGAAATCATTTTATCGCCTTCTTTGAAGGTGCCGATCCGGATTTGGGCGACGATGTAATTTTCAAGCTGTTTATAAAGCGGTATGTCGCTGGTATAGTTCAGGATGAAATGATCTTTAAAATGTTGATAAATATCGGTCATTGGCGTTTTTCATGTATTGGCAAAGTCAAAGGGACAGCGCTTATTCTATCCCTTTATGACGCATAAATCATCTTTTCAGCTTAAAATAAATAGCTTATTTCATTATAGTTTTGCACGTTCAGACAATCTTTCTGCGGCAGAAGATCATCATGTTTATCTATCAGAATCACAGCGGTCGGTTTTTTGCAATGCGACGGCTGTATTCTGATCCGGTGAATAAATAAGTAATGGTTGGCGGCGTAGGAATGTGCGATGTGCTGCAGGATCTCGTCGTCGGTATGTACAATGGCGATTTTATCGCGGATATTCAGTACCGCGAGTTTGCGTTCAATGTCGGGCAGTTGCGCAATATCCTGCGCCGGCACGAATATTCTGATGTTATCACCGCCGATTTTAGCCAGAAATTCAGGAAAACCGGGAACAAACGAAGCGGTGGAGCAGTTGAGGTTGTTATCCAGCAGAATGGCATTGACGTCAAAAAGATATAATGTGTTGCGTTTCATCTGAGTTTCCTTATTTAGATTGTGTTGATTGAGTTGTATCATACAACTAAAGCAATATGACGTAAATAAGAAAATGCAAAAATATTTTCCGCACTATCAATAAATGGTTTTAATCGTGTTAATTAATGAAGTATATCAATGGATTATCAGCTTTATGACGCGTCATGGCGGCGGATCTAAACGCCGCGCGGCGTTTAGATCTCGTTTGCGATGGTAAAAGTGCGGTGGTTTTTTCGTCAGTTTTTGTTTTTAACAATACAAATACACCGCCTGATAGGGTTTTAAGGTGATTGTGGTGTCGAACTGAACAGGCTCGGGATAATTGTTCATTAAATTTCGCCAGTTGTTTTGCCGTAATGCCGCAGGCAAGGTGCAGACATCCTGCCGGTCGCTTAAATTCGCCAATACCAGCAAGGTATGCCCGTCGGCCTGACGCTGATAACACCATAGCGACGGATGAGTCGGGTTCAGATCCTGATAATCGCCGTCCGTGAAAATCGGATATTGTTTGCGCAGGCGGATAAGGGTTTGATAGCAGTAAAAGACCGAATTTTTATCCGCTAACGCGTTTTCCACATTAATCTGCGGATAGTTTTCCGCAACGCTGATCCAAGGCGTGCCGTTGCTGAATCCCGCTTGTGCGGCGTTTGACCATTGCATCGGCGTGCGGCTGTTATCGCGCGATTTTTGTGCCAGAATCTTTAGAATCAAGGCTTCTTCAATACCTTGCTGCTTTAGCTCGTGATATGCGTTCAGGCTTTCCACATCGCGATATTGCTCGATTGTGCGGAAATTCGGATTGGTCATGCCGATTTCTTCGCCCTGATAAATATAAGGCGTGCCTTGCATGCCGTGCAGCAGCATCGCCAGCATTTTCGCCGAGACATTATGCCGTGCGCCCTCATCGCCGAAGCGCGATACAATGCGCGGCTGGTCGTGATTGCACCAGAACAGGGCGTTCCAGGCGCGGTTATGCATCCCTTGCTGCCAATAGTTGAAAATGGCTTTCAGCTGAACATAATCCGGCTTGGCGTAAGTCCATTTTTCGCCGTTCGGGTAATCCACTTTCAAATGATGAAAATTAAAGGTCATGGAAAGCTCGCTGCCGGCCAGATTGGCATATTGCTGGCAATGTTCAAGTTTGGTGGAGGACATCTCGCCCACGCTCATTAAGCCGAACGGTGTCAGGGCATGTTTATTCAAGTCCTGTAAATAATGGTGAATTTTCGGCCCGTCGGTGTAGAAACGGCGGCCGTCGCCTTCGTTGTCGTCGGCATATACCGCCGGTTTGGAAATCAGATTAACCACATCCAGGCGCAGACCGTCCACCCCTTTCTGCGCCCAGAAACGGCAAATATCGTACAGTTCCTGTCGCAGTTTGGGATTTTCCCAATTGAGATCCGCCTGCTCCGGCGCGAACAGGTGCAGATAATATTTTTGCGCTTTGTCCGACCATTGCCAGGCGCTGCCGCCGAATTTGGACGCCCAGTTGGTAGGTTGCTCGCGCCAGAGGTAATAATCGTGATAATCGCTGTGCGGATCTTCGCCCTGTTTAAACCACGGGTGTTGCGTCGAACTGTGGTTAAATACCATATCCATGATAATGCGGATGTGGCGCCGGTGCGCTTCGGCGACCAGTTGTTCAAAATCCGCCATGCTGCCGTAACTGGGATCGATATTGCGGTAATCCGCGATATCATAACCGTTGTCGATTTGCGGCGAAACGTACATCGGCGTCAGCCAAATGCCGTCGATACCGAGCTGCTGCAAATAATCCAGCCGCCGGATGATGCCTTGAATATCGCCGGTTCCCGTGCCGGTGCTGTCTTGAAAGGATTTCGGATAAATCTGATAGATCACCCCGTTTTTCCACCAGTCTGCGTGCATATTATGTTCCTTAAATCGGTTGATAGTCAGTAAAAAGTGCGGTGGTTTTTTCTTCCGTTTTTTGCACCGCACTTTATGCCGGCAGTGCGGCTATTCGATTTCGCCTTGCAGCGCTTTGCGTTTGTACATCGCCATGGTCAGTAACAGCGGAACGAGAATCGCCACCAGCATCGCCAGCGCGAACACGCCCCAAAATTGATGCTGAATGGACAAAATCCCCGGCAGACCGCCGACTCCGATACTGCTTGCCAGCACGCCGGCTAAACCGCATACCAGCGCCGCACAGGCGGAGCCGATCATGGCGCATAACATCGGGAAACGGTATTTCAGGTTAATCCCGTACATCGCCGGTTCAGTTACGCCTAAATAGGCGGATAACGCCGCCGGCAGCGCCACTTCGCGCACTGACGCTTTTTTGTTCATGAACAGTATGGCAAGCACGGCGGAGGCCTGCGCGATATTTGACAGCGCAATAAGCGGCCACACCGGCGTGCCGCCCATGTTTTGAATCATCTGCATATCGATGGCCAGCGAAGTCTGGTGTACGCCGGTGACCACCAACGGCGCATACAGAAAACCGAACAGCGCCGCGCCTATCGGGGCGAAGCTGCCGGTCATGGCGTGTCGTACCACAAAGGCGACGCCGTTGCCGATTTCGCGTCCGAGCGGGCCGATAATGGTGTGCGCCAGAAATACCGCCAGAATAATCGATACCACCGGCACGATAATCAGGTTGAGAAAATCCGGCACGATTTTGTTCATCGCCCGTTCAATATAAGACAGGGTTAAGCCCGCCATAATGGCCGGGATTACCTGTGCCTGATAGCCGACTTTTTCAATGGCGAACCAGCCGAAATCCCAGCTTTCCGGCAGCTGCACACCTAACGCATAGGAGTTCATTAATTGTGGTGAAATCAGCGTGATACCAAGCACAATGCCGAGGATCGGCGAGGTGCCCATTTTGCGCGCGATAGACCAGCAGATACCCACCGGCAGGAAATGGAAAATCGCCTCGCCGATAAGCCAGAGGAAACTGTGAATGCTGGCCCAGAAAGGGCTGGTCTCGGTTAAGGTTTTGCCGTCGATCATCGCAATATCGCCGATAACGTTGCGGAAACCTAAAATCAGACCGCCGCTGATTAAGGCCGGCAGTAACGGAATAAAAATATCCGCCATATGCGAAATCAGACTTTCGTACCATTTTTGATTTTGGCGGGCGGCGGCTTTCACCTGTTCTTTGTCCACGCTTGCCAAACCGGTTTTTTGCAGCAGGATGTTGTAATAATCGCCCACTTCCTGACCGATAACCACTTGATATTGTCCGCCGGTCGAGAAATTTGCTTTAACCATCGGCAGGGTTTCCAGGCCTTTGCTGTCGATTTTGCTTTCGTCATGTAATACAAAACGTAAGCGGGTAATGCAATGGGTGACCGTCGCGATATTTTCGCGCCCGCCGATATATTCGATTAATTTATCCACATTGTGCGGATTAATAGGTTGTTTCGCCATGGGAACCTCGATGCCGGGTGGTGAGATGATAAAAATTAAGCAGATTATAAAAGGTTCTGATTTTTTAGCAATGGGAACGTTCCCAATTTGTTGTCGTTTAGTGTGATGTTGATCACATTTCTTTAAAATAACCGTCATGGCAACGCGCAGACTTCGGCGAGCCGTGCTTTTTCTGAGAGGTAAAGTGCGGTGGTTTTTTATCCTGTTTAGTGATTGTTTAAGCGCGGCGCTTTGGTTAGACTTAGCATTGATTAATAACAAAGGAAATAGCATGAACATCAGTCAGGCAGCAGCAAAAACCGGGTTATCGGCCAAGCAGATTCGTGATTATGAGAAAGCCGGATTACTGCCGAAAACCCAACGTACGGCAACCGGTTACCGCGCGTACTCGGCGCAGGATCTCACCCGTTTATCCTTTATCAGCAATGCGCGTAAAGTCGGTTTTTCATTGCATCAGATTACGCAACTGCTGAAATTAAACGACGATCCGCATCGCACCAGTCGCGAAGTAAAAGCCCTGACTGAACAGCATATTCTTGAACTGCAAGAAAAAATCGCCGATTTGCAGAACATGCTCAAATTACTGCAACGCTGGCATTGTTCTTGTAAAGGCAACGACAGCCCGGATTGCTCGATTTTAATGGGACTGGGTAAAGGCGAATCGTCATAATGCCGCATAACGGGCGTTCGTATGATAAAAGCGGCGGAAGTGCCCGCCGACTTATCAAACCGCAACGCCCGCGAGCTTACCGGCAAAGATGTAGCGCCTGTTTGACGAAACACGAATCGAACTCCCCACCGTTTTAATCGACCGAGACAGTGCCTGAACGGTTAAAGCATGCTGCATGTCGGTGCAGCATGTTTTTTCTCTAAGGTGATTGCTTATCTTATTTCAATACTTTCCATGCTCTGTAGCCGTAAATGGCGATAATGACAAAGCAAATCAGCGGGAGGATGAAGGAGAAATTGACCGCCGGCATGCCCAGTACTTCGCCTTGGTCAATGATAATGCCCTGCAGCGGCGGCATCAGTGCGCCGCCGACAATTGCCATTACCAGCCCCGCCGCACCTAAGGTGGATTCTTCTTTTAAGCCGTATAACGCGATGCCGTAAATGGTCGGGAACATCAGCGACATAAAGCCGGAGGTTAAAATCAGGCAGTATAATCCCCAGATCCCGTCGATAAACATCACGCCCAGAATGCTGAAGAAACCGCCTAAGGCAAATAAGTACAGCATGAGTTCCGCTCTTAAGAATTTCATGATACTGGTGCTGATAAAGCGGCTGGTAATAAACAGCGCCATGGCGATAATGTTATAATTCTGCGCTTCCGCTTTGGTAAAACCTAAACGTTCCGCATACTGAATAATAAACGTCCAGCACATAATCTGTACGCCCACATAGAACACCTGCGCGATAACGCCTTCGCGGTATTTGGCGTTTGCGTATAAACGGTTGAAAGAGGTTTTAAAACTGATTGGCGTGCCTTCTTCCACTTTGGTTTTCGGCATTTTGTATAAGGCGATAATCAGCATGACGACCAGCACCACCAGACCGACAACCAGATAAGGATTGCGGATAATTTCCAGATCATGCGTGCGTACGGCGGCTTTTTCCGCTTCGGACAGGGTGGTGAAGATCAGATTACCGGTCGCATCGCGTTTGTCGGATTCCAGACTGGTCAGCACGATTTGTGAGGCCACAAACATCCCGGTGATGGAACCGAGCGGGTTAAAGGATTGTGCCAGATTCAAGCGTCGGGTTGCGGTTTGCGGATCACCCATGGAAAGAATATAAGGATTGGCGGTGGTTTCCAGAAACGCTAGGCCGAAGGTCAGAATATATAAAGAAAGCAAAAAGTAAGTAAATTCTTCATATAACGCGGCCGGATAGAATAAAAATGCGCCGACGGCATATAACGCCAGCCCGAGTAGCACGCCGGATTTATAGCTGTAGCGGCTGACAAAAAGTGCGGCGGGAATTGCCATCGTTCCGTATCCGCCATAAAAGGCGAACTGCACTAACGCCGCTTCGGAGGCGGGAATTTCCATCACGGTCTGAAACACCGCCACCATCGGGTTGGTGATATCGTTTGCAAATCCCCACAGGGCGAACAAACTGGTAATTAAAATAAAAGGGACAACAAATTTCTTTTCAAGTACTTTGGCAGTCATAACATGTTCCTTCTTTCAATGATGTGAGCGGAAATAATGTGCCGCGTGGCATTATTTTTCCTCGATTCTCAGTCCGTAAGACTTAAACTTCTCTAAAACCACCTGCATTTCTTCCGCTGGTAAGAGCGGAATCGGCTGATTGGTGGCGAGCAGCTTGATATACCAGCTTGCCAGCACTTCCACTTCGTGCGCCAGCCATAAGGCTTTATCCAGATTTTTTTCCGCCGCAATCAAACCGTGATGAGCCAGTAAAATCGCTTTGCTTTCTTTAATGCCTTGTTTGACGTATTCCGCCAGTTTATGCGTACCGAATGTGGCGTAAGGAACACAAGGAATATGATCGGTGCCGCCGACCGCAATCATGTAATGAATCGGCGGAATCGGTTTTTCCAGAATGGAGACGGCGGCGCAGTTGAGCGAATGATTATGCACCACGGCGTCCGCATCGGGGCGCGCTTCATACACCGCCAAATGAAAATGCCATTCGCTGGAAGGCAATTTACCCTCTTCGTGTTTGCCGTGTTTATCCACATAAACGATGCTGTCTTCGGTCAGTAATTCATAGGGCGTGCCGGTCGGCGTGATCAGCATGCCGTCTTTATAACGTACGCTGACATTACCGGCGGTGCCCTGATTTAATCCCAGTCGGGTCATTTCCAGACAAGTATCGATAATTTTGCGGGAGAGTGCGTTTTTATTCATGGTGAAACCTCTTATTGTTTTATTTGTGCTAACCATTGTTGATAATCAGCAGCTTGTTGAGACGGATAAATCCGCTGGGTACGCGGGTGCATCGCTTGTTGCGCCTGTTCGGGAGACGGATAAACGCCCACACCGGCAAAGGTGAACATGGCGGCACCGAGCACGGTGCTTTCCGCCACATCCACAATATCCAGCGGAAGATTTAAAACATCGGCGCGGATTTGATTCCATAGCGGGTTTTTCGACCCGCCGCCGACACACAGCAGGCTTTCCGCCTGAAAACCGCTGACCTGTTGCAAAACGTTTAAGCCGTTTTTCAGCTGTCGCGCCATATATTCCAGCGCGGCGCGATAAAGCTGACCACGGGTATTGTGCATTGACAGGCCTAAAATCTGCCCCTCGCCGGATGGGTTGTCCGTTGCGGCGAAACTGCCCTGTAAACAGACGCCGTTGGCGCCGGGCGGTACCCGGCCGCCTTCTGCAATCATGGTCGGATAATATTGATCGGTGCCGGCCACGTCGGCAAACAGCAATTTGCCCATCCATTCCATAACGCCTGAACCGATCCATTGTACGGCGGGATTAAACCGGTTCGGGCGGGCATCAAATTCGGTGGTTAATCCCTGTGCCACGAATTCCCTGCGCGGCTGCGCCCGTTCGGTGCGTGCCATCAGAATTTCCCAAGTACCGGAACTGAGAACAGGCTGATGCAGACCGGCGCCGGAACCAAAAACGGCAAACTGGGTATCATGCCCGCAGGAAATTACCGGCACCGGATTTAACCCCCATTGTGCGGCAAGGGATGCGGACAGCAAACCGACGGGCTCTCCCGCATTGACCAGCGGCGGGAAATGTGCCGTTGTCAGCTCCAGCACCGACAGCACATCGTGATCCCAATCGCCGGTGGCAAGATTGGTCATCATGGAGGTGCCGGCCATGGTGCGGTCGGTGGTAAAAACGCCGGTCAGCCGCTGGCTGAGCATGGAAGAAATAAACACCCATTTGTCCATGCGCTGATAAATGTCAGGCCGCTGAGTTTTCAGCCACAGCAGTTTGAACAGGGTGTTAAAGCTGTATTGCCCGATGCCGTTACGCCGATACAGCGCCTCGACATCCAGATAGTCCGACAGCTGCGCCATCACCGGCAGCGTACGCGGGCATTTCCAGGAAATTATCGGATAAAGCGGATTTCCCTGGCTGTCGAACGGCGCGCCGTCCACCCCGAAGGTGGTGACGCCGATCCCGACAATCTGCGAGAGATCAATCTGTTTTGCTCTTAAGCCGGCGAGAGTCTGATCCGCGCAATCGGTCAGTTTTTGCCAGATTTCCGCGAAATCCCAAATATGATAATCAGGATTGTTGGCATCCGGCCGGGTGCTGTTGGCGAGATGATGAGCGGCGAGAATTTCGCCTTGCTCATTGATCGCGATGGTGCGTAAATTGGTGGCACCGCAGTCAAAAATCAGTGCAATAGCCATAAAGTTCCTCGAAAGTGCGGTCAAAATAACCGCACTTTTATAACATAATCAAAAGCGGAAGCGGGGAGTGCAATCGGTCGGTGACCGATCGCAACAGGCTTATTTATACAGCGGGCCGAAATTGGCGCAGGCGCGATAGTCCTGACCTTCTTTATCCTGACCGAAGCTGTTCCAGGTACTCGGACGGAACACGTCTTTTTCCGCCACATTGTGCATACAGACCGGAATGCGCAACATGGAAGCCAGCGTAATTAAATCCGCGCCGATATGGCCGTAAGTGGCGACGCAGTGGTTAGCGCCCCAGTTCGCCATGACCGAATAAACGTCGGTAAAGGCGCCGTTACCGGTTAAACGCGGCACGAACCAAGTGCAAGGCCAGGTTTCGTTGGTGCGTTTCATTAAGGTATCGTGAACCTCCGGCGGCAGCTCGATCGACCAGCCTTCGGCAATCTGTAACACCGGGCCGAGGCCTTTGATCAGATTCAGGCGGTGCATGGTAAACGGCATGCCGCCTTTGGTGAGATATTGAGACGAATAACCGCCGCCGCGGAAATATTCATGCACCGCCGGACACCAACGGGTATGTTCCAGACAACGTTTACCGTCTGCTTCACTGACGTCCCACACCGGCTTAATGATTGGCTTGCCGTCTTTATCCTGATGCTGACCGGTGCCGTCCAATGCCGCCGAACCGGAATTGATCAGATGAATAAACCCGCTTTGCGGCCGGAATCCGGTCACTCGTTCGACGGCGTCTTCGCTCCAGTATGTCCGCACATCGGCGAAAATCTGTGCCTGACCGGTCAGCTGGTGACCGAATAACATATTGACGCCGTTCAGGGAATCGTTTTCAGTGGCCAGAATGTACGGCGGGCGCACTCCGTTCCAGTCGTAGGTGGAATTTAATATCGCTTCCATAAAATCGCCGTTCGGCAAATGATCGGTCCAATGGCGCTGGCCTTGGAATCCGGCGGCGATGGCGTGATGGCCCAGCGCTTCTTCGCCGTAATTCAGTTCGGCAAGTTTTGGATTACCGACCATTAAATCGCGCGTGATAATCGCCATTTTCACCACGGTTTCCCATACTTCGGCGCGCCCTTCGGCATCGCGCTGGTGTGCCGGACTGTTGACATCCACGCCTTCTTTGCAATACTGTTTGACCCAGGATAAGGCTAAATCCACCTCTTCCTGATCATAGATTTTGCGATCCAGACGGCGTTTGATTTCACTCATATCCACATATTCGTTGCGCATGCCCAGATATTCCTGGAAAAACGGTTGATTGACGATAGAACCGGCGATGCCCATGGAAACCGAGCCGATGGATAAATACGCCTTGCCGCGAATGGTGGCCACCACCAGACCGGCGCGGGCGAAACGCAGCAGTTTTTCCTGTACGTCTTGCGGGATTGCGCTGTCATCGGCTTCCTGCACTTGCGTGCCGTAAATGGAAAACGCCGGCAGCCCCATTTGCGAATGGCCCGCTAAGGCGGCCGCCAGATAGACCGCACCCGGACGTTCGGTGCCGTTAAAGCCCCAAATGGCTTTCGGCATATGCGGATCCATGTCAATGGTTTCCGAACCGTAGCACCAGCACGGTGTCACCGTAATGGTTAATCCCACATTGTTTAATTTGAATTTCTCCGCACAAGCCGCCGCTTCCGCCACTCCGCCGATACAGCTGTCGGCGATCACGCATTGGACAAAACTGCCGTCCGTATGTCTGAGCTGGCTTTCTAATAAACGGGCGACGGATTGCGCCATCGTCATGGTTTGGGTTTCAAGGGATTCGCGTACGCCCAGCCGACGACCGTCGATCGTTGGACGGATACCGATTTTGACCGGATTTGCTTTGCATTGAGTCATGTTATCTCCTCGTTTTCATTGATAAGTGAAGTGAGTGTGGCTGACAAGATTATTGTTGACTAAAAGACAGCGCGGAAACAGTTTTTTTGCCGATTTGTGCTTTTTCTGTGAATCAGGTCACAAAAAAACGGTAAAGAAAAATCACAATATGACCGATTTTAGGGATTTGTTTGATAAATCGGGCATTTCGGATTGTGAAACGGAAATAGCGCGTTAAATCACGATATTTTTAATAATTATATGATAAATCAATAAACTGTTTTTAACATTGAGAATAATAAGACTAACGTCAGCCTTATGGTTTAGTGCTAAAACGGTCATAACGGTCAGTTTGTTATGACGGTTTCAGCTCCGGAATGGAAAAAGTGCGGTGAAATTAAGACAGAATTTTTGCCGGATCAGCGGCAAATTCCACAGGCAGCGTGTGATCCGACACAATCAGATCAAACTGCCCTAATTCGCCGATATACGCCTGTCGCACTTTGTGCAGCTTGGTGTGATCGAAAGCCAGAATGGCCTGTTGGGTTTTCGCCATGGCTTTGGCTTTTATTTTCGCCTCGTCAAAATTAAAGCAGGTGACGCCTTGTTTGATATCCACCCCGGCGGCGGAAATAAACGCCTTGGTGGTGCAGATGCGGTCTAATTCGCCGCTAAGGTGCAGCGGGTTAAAAAAAGAATTATGCCGCGAATAATGCCCGCCGCATAAAATCACCTCGCAGTTCGGCTTGTCCTGCAACGCCATAAAGGTATTCAGCGAACAGCAAAGTGCGGTGAATTTTATCCCATTATTGATTTGCGAAATA
>Ga0129306_1001203_pt1 | contig 31425 bp, 26 predicted proteins | sample P827metagenome_FD_94438 | JGI IMG/M metagenome (GOLD analysis project Ga0129306, IMG submission 94438) | Capybara group fecal microbial communities from Wisconsin, USA - P827 metagenome | ecosystem: Host-associated > Mammals > Digestive system > Large intestine > Fecal | place: USA: Wisconsin...
ATTGATACTGGAGTCTTTGCCATAATCTGTTTCCTTTCTTTAATTTTTAATTGTTATTACTGTTGTTGTTTAAATCTCTGGTGCAAAGTTACGACGGATTACGTCCCATTCCAAACTTTTTCCGATATTTCATCGCGAGTTGTTGCGACACGAAAACCATATTGCGACAGACTCGCCTCATAGGCTCAAAATCTGTCGCAAAACAGATCTTTATGTTTGAATAAACTTCACTTTTCTTCTGTTTTTCTTGGAAATGGCACTTAAAACGACTATGAGCATGGAGTTAGCATGGAGTTCATCTACAATTTTGATTTTGACTACAAATATACATTTTTAAATTAATACGTCCATTATCTTGTACAATCGGTAAAGTCTTTTAGTACGAATCATAAAGCGTCTGACAAATCCTAAATATGAAAAGTACAAAACCAAAAGGCGTAATCTTATTCTTTATCGGCAATCACGGTGGGCGTATCATGGTATCGACCCACCACTAAGATTGTTTTCTGGGTCTTATAGCGATAAAGGCCAGAAAGGGTTGAAACGACTAATTCGTAACTGCGCCCGATCTCTAATTGGTCGAGCGTCAGCAACAGGTTATAGTTGTTGGCCTCCTTCGGCTTGAATTCGTAGAAGACGCTGTCGGGAATGAGCACCGTCTGCGGATCATCAAGGTGAAGCGTGGTTGAGAAGGTGCCTATAGGTGAGCTGATGCCCGTAAACACAAAATGCATTTGACTGCCACAATAGGTGCGCAACAACTCAAAGCTGGCACTGAGGCGATCCACGTCGTATATCATCATACAGCGTAACTTAGGCCATAGTTGATCTACCATCTGCGTTCCGATATGGTGGGCTTCCATGATTTCACGAATCGCATGAGCCCTTTCTGGGTCACCCTTAATATAGGGATTACCATGTTCTATGTCTTCGGTTAGCCTGGGCCAATGTTTCTCAATATAGCGAAGCAGTTCTATCATTTTGTCATGTTGATCGCAAATGGCAATGGATATAAACCGCTGCTTCAGGGCAAAGAGAGCCTGGAGATAAAGGATATCTGTTCTGTTAGAAGCATTTGCGACATCAACAGGTATGACATAGACCTGATCGTAATCAAATTCGCGTTTCACTAATAGCCGGCCCAGCAGATTCCCTTTATAGATGCCTGACGGGAGTCGTTCGATACGATTGTCAACCAAGTTCAGTATCATGCCATCGGTCAGCAGTCCATGATTGCCAGCAACAAAGAGTCCTGCACTGAAGCCATAATCATGATATGTTTGTATGCCCCATCTGGACTGCGGAAGCAACTTATAGCCATCCAAAGGAGAAAGATAATCTGTAAGATATGCCGTCAGGACATTTCTTTCGCCATTGGCTATACGCTCTATATATGCCGGATAGTCATTGTAAGAGGTCAAGCGAACATATCGTCTGTACTCGTCAAGGTTGTGGATATGTTCAAAGCCATGATCACGACCGAATGCTGTCTTGGCATTCTCACGAACCAGCCTCGACACGAATTCCTCCTGACACTGCATCGGATCAAAGGTGATTTCCTCAAGCCTGTTCCAGACTTTCTGGCCGTCAGCCCATCGAGCCTCGTTGATCATCTTTATGACCTTCTCATCCATATCTTAATTGTTATTCTTTCATCAATTGCGGATTGGCCTTATCTATTTTATAAGATTCCATAAAGCCTTTGATGTTAAAGGTCAGGATACTCCTGTCTGTTGTTACATCCAATATACATGGTGCTCCATATATCAGAGGGATGCAACTGTTACTGCCGACAGGAAAGCCGCAGCAGATGGGGATATCATATTCACGAAGATGTGCAATCAACATCTGTTCTACACTGCCATATTGAAGGTCGTACCTGATAGAATTGAAGGTACCGAAGATGATACCTTTCACCCTTTCGAAATCCTGCTCCAAAGTCAACGTATAGAACAAGCGGTCGATGCTGTGCAAAGACTCCTCAACCTCTTCAATAAAAAGGATAATGTCCTGCTTGGGTGGAAGATGGAATTTTGTTCCAGCTATGGCAGCAAAACTTGAGAGATTACCACCGACAAGAATACCTTCAGCATAACCACTTTTGTTATATGGGTTGCCGGGGATCTTATATTGCGGCAGGGTGCCAAAGAGGATGTTACGCGTAATACTGGATGCTGGCTCCTGACAACTTGCTATTTGGAAAGCCATAGGACCATGAATACCCATCACACCTGCGCCAGCAACGGCATAAAGCAGAATGGTAATGTCACCATGTCCGATAAGCCATTTGGGGTGTTGTTGATAGTGTTCGTGTGATATACGGTTTAAAAGATGGATGGAACCATAGCCACCTCGTGAACATACAATAGCCTTAATCGTATCGTCTTCAAGTGCCCACAACAGGTCGTCGGCACGTTCGTCGGCAGTTCCTGCGTAAGCATTGACATTAAGGTTATTGGTATGCGGTCCGATAACAGGCTGTAGTCCCCAGTTTTTGATGGTTTCTGCAGCCTGTTGTAAGGCCTCTTGCGGCACCCAATAAGCGGGGGAAACAAGAGCCACCTTATCGCCAGCCTTTAGAAAAGGCGGTTGGACAATCTTTTTACCTTGATGCATATTGGGATTCGTCTATTTCGTGTTATGTGGTACAAAGGTACTCATATTCTTACTATTATGCAATAGAAAGAAACCTTGTTCCGCAATAATTGTAAATTCTGAAACAATTATTGTAAATTCTGCGAATCTGATATCTGAGACGACATCCATGCCGTTACAGTCTGCCCCTTGAACTGCTTAAAGGCAACGGAGAAGGTACTGTAACTCTTGAAGCCGCACTCGTGGGCCAACTGCTGGGCTGTAACGAACTGTTGGGCCGTCAACGAATCACGATAAAGTCGTTCGAAATGAGCGATGCGCAGACGGTTGATGTAAGTATTATAACTAATACCCTGCTGGGAGAAGTAGGTGCTCAAATAAGTACGGTTGGTACCGACAGCTTCACTGAGTTGTGCCAGTGTCAGGTCATGGAGCAGATAGAGTTTAGGCGTTTCGCAGAACTCCTGTAGCATGGCACCAATATTTGAGGGAAGAACTACCAAACTGTCCTCCGGCTCATTCATGGGCTTATCAGTCTCCTTGACCTCCAATGTCTGTAAACTCTCCACGCGCCAGAGTAGGAAGCCAACAATGATTACCGTGTTAAACTGTGCCAGATACTCCTTCGCCATCACTCCTGGATTCGTGGAATACACTTCATAGACGATAAAAATAAAAACCACGAACAGCAGGCTTTGCCACACCTCCTTATGCTCCAAATCAGCATAATTATCGTGCAGCCAACGGCCGTACTGTACCAACGCATGTATATAATAAATGAGAAAGATGATGGTGACGACCATCTGCCAGTAATGGGTCATTCCAAGGCCATAGAATTCATCGTGCTTGATAATTCCAATGGCAGCAATCGCAACGACAGGCACTTGAACCAAGACCCACGGCCAGAGTCTGCGCCGACGGTCCTGCAACATGTGCTGCAGCATGCCCATAACGAGTGGCACCAGCGTGATATAATCGAGCGTCACAGCCGTAATGTTACGTACCAGTCTGTCATCGGTTAGCCAATAGACGCCGAGAACAAACCACCACACATGACTCAGCGCTGCCGTTATAAAGAAAAGGGCTGTCCACTGGCGCAGCGCCCTTGGGGGAGTGACGCCAGGAACAATGGCGTTGCTGCGTCTCAACCATAAATAGAGGCCTGCTGCAAAAGCGAGCATAGTTACGCCGCCATAGAGCATCAAAAAGATATAATCCTGAAGACTCTGATATGCGTACATAATTATATTATTGGTAGGTAAGTACTTCCAGGGCTTTATTCACCATCGCGTTCCGTTCGTTGAAGACGGAGAAGTACTCGCTCATGTCCCAGAGGTCGCGAGCGATGAGCGCCTTGAGTTGCAGACTCAGGTAGGGGATGGTCTTTGCAAGTTCGGCCTCGTCGCGGGGCTTGACACCCTGTTTCTCGCCATCGGCGATGATGGCATCGATGAGCGTCTGGGGCACCTCGTAGTTTGCCTTGAAGTCGGCGAAGTCCGTCCAACGGCCCTGTAACTCCTTACGGTGATTATCGACATAGCGCAGGTTCTGCTGAATGACGATGCTCTTGGCGGCCAGTTCACGGTGGAACTTGGTATAGAGCGTGGTGTCGAGAGGCACGTAGTAGTCGGGCATGATACCTCCACCGCCATAGACGGTGCGATGCTCACGGAGCGTCTCGTATTTCAGCGAGTCGGCAAAGTGGATGCTGTCGGCATTGGTAAGTTCGCCGCTCTTCAGGCGGTTCACCATATCCATGGCATAATCCTTGTTGTCACCCTTCGTATAGGGCTTCTGGATGCAGCGGCCTGAGGGCGTGTAGTAATGGGCGATGGTGAGACGGATCATCGAACCGTCGGGCAGGTCGATGGGGCGCTGCACGAGGCCTTTTCCGAAAGTACGGCGGCCGACGACGAGACCACGGTCCTGATCCTGCACGGCACCCGTGACAATCTCTGCCGCTGAAGCCGAATAACTATCTACGAGAACCACCACCTTACCCTGGCGGAACACACCGTTGCCATCGGCCGTATATTCCGTGCGAGGCACTCTCCTACCCTCGGTATAGACAATGAGATCGCCAGCCTCCAAGAACTCATTGGCGATATCGACAGCGGCCTTCAGATAGCCACCGCCGTTCTCCTGCAGGTCGAGGATCAAATCCTTCATACCCTGAGCCTGTAACTTCTCGATACTTTCTAAGAACTCCTGATGGGTGGTGGCTCCGAAACTGCCGACACGGATATAACCAATGCCTGGGCGGATGATATAGGCGGCATCCACCGACTTCACGGGAATCCTGTCACGCACCACTGTGAACTTCAGCAGATCCTTGATGCCCTGACGGACAATACCCAGACGCACTACCGTTCCCTTCGGACCGCGCAACCGTTTCATGATCTCCTCCTTCGACATCTTCACACCTGCGATGGCAGTATCATTGACGGAGACGATACGGTCGCCAGCGATGATGCCGACTTTCTCTGAAGGACCATTGGTGACGGGCTGGATCACCAGCAGCGTGTCTTCAATCATGTTGAACTGCACGCCGATGCCCTCGAAGTTACCGCTCAGCGGTTCATTCAGGTCTTTCACCTCCTTGGGAGTGAGGTAACTGGAATGGGGATCGAGTTTGTCGAGCATCCCACGGATGGCATCCTCGGCAAGTTTCTTCTCATCGACACTATCCACATAGAGATTGGTGATGGCCATCTCGGCAAACTGCAACTTGCGCAATGGCGACTCGTCGCCCATGTTCATACGGAACTGAGCACTCCCTATCGCACTCTGTCCTATCAGTAACGTCAAAAGGACTGCTTTCTTGATATTATTCATAATCCTCTTCTTCGGGTTTATCCTCTTCGATGACGAGGTTATCGATGATGAAGTTCTGGCGCTCCATGGTGTTCTTGCCCATGTAATACTCCAAGAGTTTCTGCACCTGGTCGTTCTTATGGAGTGTCACTTGTTCCAGGCGCATATCGGGGCCTATGAAACCCTGGAACTCGTCGGGCGAGATCTCACCGAGACCTTTGAAGCGGGTGATCTCGGGATCGGGACCCAGGTCGGCGATAGCGGCCAGGCGCTCCTCCTCGCTATAGCAATAGCGGGTGATAAAGTCGCTCTTCTTGTCGTTTTTCGCATCAGCAGCGGCAATCACCTTCTTGTTGCGTACCTTCGTACGGCGGTTGCGCACGCGGAAAAGCGGGGTCTGGAGCACATAGACATGTCCCTTCTTGATCAGTTCTGGGAAGAACTGCAGGAAGAAGGTGATGATGAGCAGGCGGATGTGCATGCCATCGACATCGGCATCTGTAGCCACGATGACCTTGTTATAGCGCAGCGTGTCAAGGCCTTCCTCGATATCGAGGGCGGCCTGCAGGAGGTTGAACTCTTCGTTCTCATAGACCACCTTCTTCGTCAGTCCAAAACAGTTCAGCGGTTTTCCACGCAGGGAGAAGACGGCCTGCGTGTTCACGTCGCGGCTCTTGGTGATGCTTCCGCTGGCAGAGTCACCCTCGGTAATGAAGATGCACGACTCTTCCTTACGGTCGTTCTTCACGTCGCTGAAATGGATGCGGCAGTCGCGGAGCTTGCGGTTATGGAGATTGGCCTTCTTGGCACGCTCACGGGCCAGTTTGGTAACTCCCGCCATCGCCTTGCGCTCGCGCTCACTCTCCTTGATCTTATTCTCCAGCACCTCTGCGACATCCTGATGGATATGCAGGTAGTTATCCACCTCCTGATGGATGAAGTCACCCACATATTTGTTGATGCTCACGCCGTCGGGGGCCATGGTCAGGGAGCCCAACTTGATCTTCGTCTGACTCTCGAACATCGGCTCCTCCACGTTGATGGCAATGGCGGCGACGATACCCGTGCGGATATCGGCATACTCGTATTTGCCGAAGTAATCGCGGATGGTGCGGGCGATATGCTCCTTGAAGGCACTCTGGTGGGTACCGCCCTGTGTCGTATGCTGGCCGTTGACGAAGGAGTAGTATTCCTCGCCATACTGGTTGGCATGGGTAAAAGCGATCTCGATATCCTCGCCCTTCAGATGGATGATGGGATAGAGACCGTCGTTGGTCATGCGGTCCTTCAGCAGATCCTCCAGTCCATGACGGGAGAGGATGCGACGGTCGTTATACATGATGGACAGGCCCGTGTTCAGATAGGTATAATTGCGGAGCATGTTCTCCACGATATCATCCTGGAAGCGGTAATTCAGGAAGAGCGTGTCGTCGGGCTCGAAGAAGATATAGGTACCGTTCTCGTCCTGGGTATCCTCCGTGACGTCGCTCTTCATCTCACCGCGCTCAAAGATGGCCTTACGCACCTTACCGTCGCGGTAACTGCGCACCTCGAAGCGCGCACTCAGCGCATTGACGGCCTTCACACCGACACCATTCAGTCCTACAGATTTCTTGAAGGCTTTCGAGTCGTACTTACCACCGGTGTTCAACACCGACACGGCCTCGATCATCTTTCCCTGGGGGATGCCACGGCCATAGTCGCGCACGGAGACACGCAGGTTGTCGTCGATGGTCACCTCAAGACGGTCGCCGGCGTTCATCTTGAACTCATCGATGGAGTTGTCGATGACCTCCTTCAGCAGCACGTAGATACCATCCTCTGGCAGCGAACCGTCACCCAGACGGCCGATATACATACCAGGACGGGTACGCACATGTTCCATATCCGACAGATGACGAATGTTCGCCTCGTCATACTGTACTTGTTCATTAGGTTGTTCGATCAGGTTATTGTCTTCTATCATAGATTTTTCTTATAACATCTTCTGCGTTTATGCTGTTCGTTGTCGAAATACATCCACTGAGCCTGAACGGCGGTGTTACTCTCCATGTGCACATGACTCTCACCCCACTTGAAACCGTACTTCTGATAGACGGGTATCAAGGTATAGAAAAGCAGGGCGTTGGCACCCTTGGTACGGTATTCGGGCAGTACACCGATCAAGAGCAGATCGACGATATCCGTCTTATGGAACTGCAGGGCGCGGACGACATGCCACCAACCGAAAGGCAGGAGGCGACCCTTGTGGCACTTCTGCAGGGCCTTGGTCAGTGACGGGATCGTGATACCCACACCGACTACGTCGTGATCAGGCGTGTTCCAGTCCTCAATGACACAGAGCATATCCATGGAGAAAAACTTGAAGTACTCGTGCACATAGGAGTCGATCTGACGCTGCGTCATCTGGGAGTAGCCATAGAGGTTAGCGAAGGTCTTGTTCACCACGTCGAGCACCTTCTGACCATAGCCGTTGGGACCAAACACCTCACTGCGTTTGATCTGGGGACAGTGCAGGTTGTAACGCTTCTCCACCATCTGGGCAACCTTTCTAAGTTTCTCAGGCATACCCTCCTTGGGTACAAAGACCTTATACTCCACGTAGTCGTTGTCTTTCTCGTAGCCTTCCATCTGCTCCATCAACTTGGGGTAGTACGCATGGTTATAGATGGTGGCCATCGTACCTAATTCCTCGAAGCCTTTGATCAGCATTCCCTCGGGATCCATATCGGTGAAACCCAACGGGCCGATTATCTCCTTCATGCCCTTCTGACGGCCATAGTCCTCCACGGCGGCGAGCAGGGCACGAAGCACCTCCGCATCGTCGATGAGATCCAGCCATCCGAAACGGACCACGGGACGATTCCACTGGTCATTATAACGATGGTTCACGATGGCAGCCACACGACCCACCAACTTGCCCTCCTTGTATGCCAGAAAATACTCTGCCTCGCAGAACTCAAACGCGGCATTCTTGTCTTTGCTCAGCGTGTTCAGTTCGTCGCTATACAGATTCGGGGCATCATACGGACAGCCTTCATACAAGTCATAATGAAGTTCGATGAAGGCCTGGAGCTCCTTCTTGCTCGTGACCTTCTTGATTTGTATCGATGACATCTTTTCCTTAAAGCTTTAATTCGTTGCAAAGATACGGAAAAAGCGTCAAACCACAAAATTATTAAGATTTTTTTCGGCAAACAAACAGGCGATGGCCCTGGTTTGCCACTGTCGTGGCGAAGATATACACGTCGCCGCCATCCTGAAGCTTCAATCGTTTGCGGAGTTCTGCCACCGGCATGGGGAAGTTGCGCACGGCAATGTTCGCACGGCTGATACCCGTCAGAGCCTCCTTCAGATCGTGCTTGTTCATGGAAGTGACTATATCGATGACAAAACGACGGCCAGGGAAATCCTCGATGTCTGTATCAGATACGAAGAGGTGGCTATTGCTATCGAGTTGGCTGATGCCAAAGCGCTCAGAGAGTTGGGCGAAGCAGCCTGCTTTCATGATAGAGGCGTTTGGCTCAAAAAGGAAGCCGGGTTTTTCAGCAAAACCAGTTGTTTTGGTGGAAAAAAGAGCCTCCACGTCAAACTCAAAACGCTCCTCTCGGCCATCAGATAGTAAGTTGACGCAGACAACATGCTGGGAAGGCTCTGTTTGAGGGATTTCCTTGCCGATTTCCAATAGCAATTCCTTGCACTCATTTTCCACAGAAACAATATGCACGCTGTTAACGTGGTGTTTCCCCCTTTCGATGTCATCGACAGCTTTTCGCCAATCGAGCATGGGCGACAGTTTGATGATGATCCTGGTGGCCTTCTCCGTCAGCTCATCCATCATCTCCAGCACATTAGGGGTACAGTCGGCGATACCAAAGGTACGCGCCCCATGCTCATCCCTTCTGGCAGGATCGATCATCAGCAGATCGGCATGGGGCATCGTATGCAGATACTCCGTTGCATCGCCACAGATAACTTCAATCTGTGACAATCCAAGTGTCTTGAAGTTTTCAGAAAAGATGCTGCAAAGATGCTCCTGACGTTCTATGCAGACGGCCTTTGAGAAGTTCTTGGAGATAAAGGCGGCATCCACACCAAAGCCTGTCGTCAGATCAATGAAAAGATTGCCTTCTCCTGCTATCCCAGCTTTATATCTGGCAGTTCGCTCACTCGAGCACTGTTCCATGGAGAGATGGGGTGGATAGAGAATGCCGTCAATGGCTGCCCAAGAGGGTATTTTGGTACGTGCCTTCTGTCTGCCTGCAATCTGTTCCAAGGCCTGAGGGAGATCCACCTCGGGGTCTCTCCCACCCTGCAAAGCCAGTTGACGGACATCAGCGTCAAGATGCTGGCGGATAAAATCACGCGTCGCCTCGTTCAGCATCTTATTCCAGAAATTCTATTCGGGTATGGTTTGGGCCCACCTTCAGGTGCACACGACAGCCTATCACCATCGGGAAATTATAGCGGCTATGATGTCCGGCTGGGAAGTCATAACACACAGGAATATCGTAGTGCTGCAGGTATTCGTGGAGCATCTCATACATATCAGCAAAACCATTCTCAGGAGACTTGTACTTCGAGAAATGGCCCACGATGATACCTTTGAGCTTGGGAAGAATCCCACGGATCTCTATCTGGTGGAGCATACGATCCACCTTCGACATCGATTCCTGGGTGTCTTCGATAAAGAGGATCAGGCCCTCGTCTGCACGGTTCAGGAAATCATAGTCAGAACCCGCCAAACCACTAAAGACAGAAAGATTTCCACCCACCAAGATGCCCGTAGCCTCACCTAATTGGTTAAGTGGATGTGCCTGGACCTGATACGTGGGCAACTGCCCTTGTAACAGTCGTTGCATGATGGCGTTCACGGAGTCGCGCTCTCCCTTGGCAGCAATACCGTCGCACATCGAACCATGGATGCTCATCACCCCTGCTGCCGCCTCTGCACTATGGAGGGCCGTCACGTCGCTGAAACCAATGATCCACTTGGGATGATTAGCAAACTCCTCCAAAGGCGTGCGGTATAACACCTGTACGGCTCCGTCACCACCACGAGAGCATAAGATAGCCTTAACGGTTGAGTCCCTCAAGGCCCAGAGCAGGTCTGCCGCCCGTTCATCGGCCGTTCCCGCAAAACCATGGTAATCCTTGAGGGCATTGGGCCCCACTACAGGTACATAACCCCACTCTCGTAAAGCAGCACAGCCTTTCACCACTGTCATACTGTCAGGCGAACTCGAAGGGGAGATAATAGCAATGGTGTCGCCTGCTTTCAGGGCAGGCGGCATCACCATCTGACACTGGCCTTTTGAGAACAGTGCCACAACTATTTGTAATAAGAACAGCCGTTTGTTCATAGATTATTCTTCCGCGAAGGCGGCAGCCTCTGCTTCAGCAATAATTTCCTCACGGGATTTCTCCTTGTGGGAGATGTCAGAGAGATCAAAGTCATCATCTAAGGATTCCGATATCTTTGAATCCTTTGGAGATTCCTGAATGTCAGATTCCACCTGGTGCTCCTGCTCAATCATGAAGTTCTGCTCCTGTTCCGTGTCGGGCACAGCCATCGCGGGTTCCTCTTCCATCTTCGTGCGCTCTGTCTTGGCATTGAAGATGGCATCGACAAACTGAGGCTCACGCTTCAGGCGTTGCAGCGTCTCTCTTGAAGCCATCTGCTGGGCTTCCTTCTTGGAATAGCCCTTGCCTTTCTCGCCCTCAACACCCTCCAGCATCACCTGGAAACTGAAAATGGGACTGCCGTTATCATCTTTCAGTTGCTTCAGCATCTGGAACTCCATGCGTACGCGGTTCTTCTGAGACCACTCCAGCAACTTCGACTTGAAGTTCACCTCCTTGAAAGCCACCTTGTCGAGATTGATATACTTACCAAGGACCCTTTTCTCGAAGAATTCCAGACAGGCATCATAGCCACGGTCGAGATAGATGGCTCCCACCAAAGCCTCAAAGGCATTACCCTCCAAATAACTGTTATGAGAGGTGGAATGCCCAGATGATACCAACAGTTGACCTAAGCCCATCTCATTGGCAAGTTTGCCTAATGTATCGCGGCTCACCAGCTTTGAGCGGGTGTTTGTCAGGAATCCCTCACGCTTACCTTCATAATGACGATAGACGATATAACCAACCGCAGCATCGAGTATGGCATCACCCAGGAACTCCAGTCGCTCGTTGTTCAGCGGCTTGCCCTTGTCATTGCGCTTACGGATGCTTTTGTGCATCAGCGCCTGTTTGTAATACTCGATGTTACGGGGATAGAATCCCAGTATCGCGTAAAAAGCAGAAAAAAGCTCCTTCTCCTTGCGGAAAGGGAGCTTTATTCTATCAATAATATCCTTAAGCCTCATACTTCTTGAATACCACACAAGCATTGTGACCACCGAAACCGAAGGTATTGCTCAGTCCGGCACGAACCATGCGCTTCTGCGCCTTGTTGAAGGTGAAGTTCAGATTATAGTCGATCTCAGGATCCTCGTCGCCCTCCTCATGGTTGATGGTAGGCGGAACGATATCGTTCTGAACAGCCAAAACGGTAACCATAGCCTCCACAGCACCAGCGGCACCCAGCAGGTGACCCGTCATAGACTTCGTGGAAGAGATGTTCAACTTGAAGGCGGCATCACCGAATACCTCCTTGATGGCCTTGGCCTCAGAGATATCACCCACATGGGTAGAGGTACCATGAACATTGATATAGTCGATATCCTCGGGCTTCAGTTCTGCATCCTCGAGGGCGTTCCTCATTACCAGTTTAGCACCAAGACCCTCAGGATGAGAGGCGGTGATATGGTGTGCATCAGCACTCATGCCTGCACCAACCATCTCAGCATAGATCTTTGCACCACGAGCCTTAGCGTGCTCCAGTTCCTCAAGGATCAGACAGCCAGCACCTTCAGCCATGATGAATCCGTCGCGGCTGGCGCTAAACGGACGACTGGCCTTCTCGGGCTCATCATTACGGGTAGAAAGGGCCTTCATGGCATTAAAGCCACCCACGCCACAGGCACAGATAGCAGCCTCAGCACCACCAGCCAGAATGGCATTGGCCTTACCCAGACGGACGAGGTTGAAAGCATCGGCCAGTGCATTCGATGAAGAAGCACAGGCAGAAGCCGTGATATAGTTGGGACCATGGAAGCCGTACATGATAGAGATCTGTCCGGCTGCGATGTCAGCAATCATCTTCGGGATGAAGAAAGGATTGAACTTAGGACCTTCGGCCTCGTGGACACCATAATATTTCACTTCGTCCTCGAAGGTCTTAATTCCACCAATACCAACACCATAGACAACACCGATACGGTCTTTGTCCTCTGTCTCCAGATCCATGCTGCTATCCTCTACAGCCTGCTTAGCAGCAATGAGGGCCAACTGGGTATAGCGATCCATCTTACGTGCCTCCTTACGGTCAAGATACTCGTTAACATCGAGATTCTTCACCTCACAGGCAAACTTGGTCTTGAATAAGGTTGTATCGAAATGTGTAATAGGTGCAGCACCGCTAACCCCGTTGAGCAGGTTTTTCCACATCTCATCAGGAGTGTTGCCGACTGGCGTCACAGCGCCAAGACCTGTTACAACTACTCTTTTTAATTCCATAAACTCAGATTAAAGCATAATGGTTGCTTCGCATATACGAAACAACCATTATGTTGTGAACTTTATTTATTTTGCGTTCTCCTCAATGTAAGCGATGGCATCACCAACGGTACCGATCTTCTCAGCCTTATCATCGGGAATAGAAATACCAAACTCCTTCTCAAACTCCATGATCAACTCTACGGTATCCAGTGAATCTGCACCCAGATCATTTGTGAAGCTGGCCTCTGCCTTAACTTCTGATTCATCAACACCGAGTTTGTCAACGATAATAGCCTTTACTTTGCTTTCAATTTCTGACATAATTTTAATTCTTTAAAATGTTAATAATGACTTTGCTATCTTGAAAAATTCCAGCGTTTCGCTGAAATCGGGTGCAAAGTAACACAATTTCTTTCACTTACGCAAACTTTTTTAAGAAAAACTTACTCTCTTTTGCACAAATGGGGTACAATTGTGCATAAAACGACTGTTTTTGTGTGCGTTACCAGCAATTATTTTGCAAAATTTGATGAATTTATGAAGATTTCGTTGGCTATTTGAAAAAGTTTCAGTAGTTTTGCGGAATAAAACAAGAACCATGACATTTACAGAACAAGCTAATCAGATTTTCAAGCGGGCAATTAACGACTATCACGTCACCGATGATGTCAATACTCCCATCAAGAATCCGTATGCCAAGAACAGCATCGAGCACAGTCTCTATCTCAAATGCTGGATCGACACCGTCCAGTGGCATTACGAGGATATCATCCGCGACCCGCATATCAACCCCGTCGATGCACTGTCGCTGAAGCGGCGCATCGACCAGAGTAATCAGGACCGTACGGATCTGGTGGAGGAGATCGACTCCCATTTCCGCCATACCTATAACGAAGTCAAGCCGCTGCCGGATGCCCGTCTGAACACGGAGAGTCCTGCCTGGGCCGTGGATCGTCTGAGCATCCTCGCCCTGAAGATCTACCACATGCAGGAACAGGTGGAGCGCCAGGATGCCTCACCAGAACATATTGCCAAGTGTCAGGGGAAACTGGACATCCTTCTGGAGCAGCAGAAAGACCTGTCGCTGGCCATCGATCAGCTCCTGGAGGATATCGAGGCAGGAAAGAAATACATGAAAGTCTATCGACAGATGAAGATGTATAACGATCCTGCGACGAATCCCGTGCTGTATAAGAGTGAAAAGTAACAGATGAGAAAAGAGCATATACTCGTTATCCGTTTCTCAGCATTGGGCGATGTGGCGATGGCCGTACCTGTGGTATGGGCTCTGGCTCACCAATATCCCGATGTCCGCATCACGGTATTGAGCAGAGGCTTTGCCCGTGTGCTCTTCGAGGATCTGGCCCCCAACGTCAGTTTCATGGAGGCAGACCTGAAAAGGGAATACCATGGGGTCAAAGGACTGAATGCCCTGTACCGTCGCCTGACAGCCAAGCAGTTTACGAAGGTGGCCGACCTCCACAATGTGCTCCGCTCCGAATATCTCAGGGTTCGCTTCAATCTGGGCAGATATCGTGTGGAGCATATCGACAAGCATCGGAAACAACGTCGCAGACTGATCTCTTATAAAAATAAGGTGAAAGAACCACTTCCCTCATCCTTTGAGAACTATGCGGAGGTGTTTGCCCGTTTGGGATATCCCGTCGATGTGCATCAGTTCCGTTCCATCTTCCCCGAAGAAGGCGGCGACCTGAGTCTGCTGCCAGCCATCTTCGGACCCAAGAAGAGCGAAGAGCAGTGGATCGGTATTGCGCCTTTTGCTGCCCATAAGGGAAAGATCTACCCACCTCAGTTGATGGAACAGGTCATCACCCAACTCATCCAGAAATATCCTAAAGCTCGTATCTTCCTCTTTGGAAAAGGCGATCAGGAAGACCAGTATTTCCAGCAGTGGTGCAGCCAGTACCCATCGTGCGTCAATGCCAGTGAACATTGCGAAAACATGTATCAGGAACTGATCGTCATGAGTCATCTCGACGTGATGGTCTCGATGGACTCTGCCAATATGCACCTGGCCTCACTCACAGGTACACCTGTGGTAAGCATCTGGGGAGCCACTCATCCCATGGCCGGCTTCTTCGGCTTCAACCAGTCTAAGGAAAATGCCATCCAGCTCAATCTCGAATGTCGCCCCTGCAGCATCTTCGGCAATAAGCCGTGTCAGCGTGGCGACTATGCCTGCCTACAGAACATTCCGCCAGAGCGGATTGTTGAGAGAATAACATCTATTATTAATAACTAAACACTTACGATTATGAAGTACGTTTGCGAAGTATGCGGCTATGTCTATGACCCCGCAACAGGCGATCCCGACAGTGGCATCGAACCAGGAACAGCCTTTGAGGATATCCCCGACGATTGGGTATGCCCCGTCTGCGGTGTCGGCAAAGACGAGTTCAAGCCTGAGTAATTTATCACATTTCTTTTTCTCGCGCGCAGGCGCGCGACAGTTGTTTTAAGCAGAAAACAACCCACACTTCCTACACTTCCTACACCTAACTCGAAATGATCAGGGTGTAGGAAGTGTTGGTAGTGTAGGATAATTTGTGGATATAACAACTATGTATATGCGCGCTTACCTACGCGTAAACACGACCTTCAGCTTCCTAAAGGTGACCTTTAGCGACGTAAAGGAGCCCTTTAGACTCGTAAAGGGCTCCTTTACAAAAGTCCCAATGGCTGGGACAATAACCAACACCCAACCCACCAAACAATTTGTCCATAACGCGCGCCCGTACATACACGCGCGCATTTATTAGTTGCTATACTTACTTTTTAACCCGCTCATCCCGCTCATCCCACACCCAGACATTTTCAAGTTAGGTGTAGGATGAGCGGGATGAGCGGGTTATTTTCTGAGTTTCCCTACTACCGCGCGCGGGCGCGTGTGAAACCTCCTAAAGAGGCCACTTACTCAGGTACCTGTCCCCACGACTATCGAAGCAGCCCGCCGATGGTGAACACGCCTGGGCTGTAGCCGTCAAAACCCTTGTAGGTGCGCTTGCTGTCATACTTCTCCGCCTCAAGGAACTGGTGGTCGAAGTCCACGTCGTACTCGCCTCCCTCCGCGAGCTGCCCTGTGGCCAGCAACAGCTTGATGAGCAGTTGGTTCAGTTTCTCAGCCGTGTTGAAATCATAGAAGTTGCCCGTCTTTTCTACCGTGTATGATATGTTCTCCGTTGCCAGTTCTTCTTTGCCGCGCAGCACCGTGTCTGCACTTGGAACACGCGTATGTGGACGCTCGGTAAGCACATCCTTCAGATACAGGTTGAGGTCTTCCATGCAGTCGCCGCCACAGCAGAAAACGGAGAAGACGGCCCGTATTATCTCGCTGTACTGATAGCCTATCAACTTACTGCGAAGTCCCAGGTGGGAGTCGATTACAGAGGAAAGAATACGGTCAAATCTGTCCAAAACGAAAAATATTCCGCCAAAAGCGCTGATTTTCTCAGATTTTTGTTGTACCTTTGCCATGTCATTGATGATTTTGCTTGTCTTGATTTGCAGCACTAAGGTAAGTGAAAAATCTGACATGGCCAAATCCTGAGCCGCTCGGCTTTGCCGCTTGCCCCAGCAAGAACTTTTTGTTGCTCAGGTACTTATAAAGAAAGTTAAATTAAAGTGCTGCGGAATTTAGGATATAGAAGTATTGATGATTTTGGGGACCAAGTGGAGAATGGTGACTTAGGCAATATTTGAAGTACATCATAATGGAAATTATAAGCAAAAACATACTTCCTCGTTTGACTCTAGTGGTGATGGTCATCGCCTTGTTCTTGTCAGGGTGTGCAGACGACTCCAAAGAACGGGAAAGGCTTCGCAGAGAGGCAGAAGACATGGTCTACGGGGCTTATATAGCCAAGGACTACCCGCGTATCATTGCGCTTGTGGACAGTTTTAAACCACTGGGGAGTTTCTCTGAAGGCAAAGCCTGCTACTGGCTGGGATACGCCTACGACCGCATGATGCAGAAACGCATGGCCGAGCTGTATTGGAAGACGGGTATCGCCGCGGTGGAGAATTCTACCGACGATGAGGACGTGCGGGTGTATGCCGGGATTACCAACCGTCTGACGGGCCTTTTGAGTACATGGACTGAATTCGAAGCCGCCCTGAAAGTGGCCATACCCGCTACAGAAAGGCTAAAAAGCCTGGGGTGCGACACGACCAGCGAATACACCAACATGCTCATCTACATCGGTTGTTGTCAGAGCCGTCTGGGATTGAGTGATGACAAGACCGACAATCGTCTGGAAGAGGCTTATCGCGCCCATCTGAACAACATCAATAATCATCCTGATGCGATCAACTACCGCGATGCTATCGTGGGCGTGATAAACATCAGCTACAACTATCTGGAAATAGCCGACTATAAGAAGGCTGTATTATGGCTTGAGCGCCTGAACCAGCTGATCGACGGATATGAGAAGCAGGCTGACGCGCGACCTGACTATAGCAACAAACAGCGGGCACGCTACAACATCTATTTAGCCAGAGCTTTAGAGGGTATGGGGCGCAAGGACGAAGCCGCCGAGGCCTACAGGCTGTTTTGCCAGACTGATTTCTTCCAGACGGCAGAAGGCAAGATACTGGCCAGCGACTATCTGCGGCTGGCAGGACGGTGGCAGGATGCTGCCGACAACTTCGGAAGCCTGGATGAAATGATGAAAGAGTTCGGCACCAGCTATTCGTTGGAGAACATACAGAAAATGCTCCTAAAGAAGTATGAAGTCAATAAGAAGGCCGGACGAATCGACACGGCCCGTGCCGTGAGTATAAGAATCACCGAACGACTCGACTCGGCCATTACTCTTTCGCGCAGCGCCGAAGCACGTGAAGAGGCGGCTGTACACCAGAAGGAACTGGAGATGACCGCCGAAAACGAACGATATGTGCGCCAACGCCACATCGGCCGGCTCATCGGCATGGCGGCAACCATCCTGTTCCTCCTCGTCTACATCATCGTGCGCCACCGCATGGGAGTTCGTCTGAGAAAGGCCCACATCGACCTGAAGACGGCCTACGACCAGCTGGAAGAAACCACCAGCGCCAAGGAGCGCATGGAGAGTGAACTGCGCATTGCCCGTGATATTCAGATGTCGATGGTGCCTAGTGTGTTTCCCAGCGTGGAGGGCCTCGACATGTACGCCTCGATGACCCCTGCCAAGGAGGTGGGCGGCGACCTGTACAACTTTGTAGAAAAAGGCGACAAGCTCTATTTCTGTATCGGTGATGTCAGTGGCAAGGGTGTGCCCGCATCGCTCTTCATGACGCTGGCCACTCGCGGATTCCTTACCTTGGCCTCAACAGGAAGAAAGGCTGCAGAAATAGCAACCTGGATGAACAAAGAGTTATCGAAAGACAACGAGATGGGTATGTTTGTCACCATGTTCATCTGTGTTTACGACCTGAAACAGGGACGGATAGAATATTGCGATGCCGGACATAATCCGCCCATCATCGGCAATGCAGACGGACAATTCTCCTTCCTCGACGTCAAGGAGTCGAATGCTCCCATCGGACTGTGGCCCGACCTGGAATATGTGGGCGGGGAGATTGATTTGCCCAGAGACAGTATGATGCTGCTCTACACTGACGGTCTGAACGAAGCCGAGAACCGCCAGCAGGAACAGTATGGCGAAGAACGTATCATCCAGTTTATGAACTCGCATGCTTCTCAAAGTGCGCGCGACATAATCGAGGCTCTCAAAGCCGACACCGACCAGTTCCGCGACGGGGCCGAGCAGAATGACGACCTCACTATGCTGGCCTTGCGTGTGACATAACACCCGTGGAAAGTTGTTGGCATCTCGTCAGTCACCAATATCAGATTCCCGTCGATAGTCTCTAAAATCAGGCTCTGATTGTCCTCATTGATGTCCATGAGGAGGTCACATGGTGCCAGGCACGTTGTTATGCGTTGTTATGTCTTTACACAAAAATGGCAGATGAAAAATGAAAAAAGCGCGGAAATATTAGGAAGCTATTGGAAATCATCGTATATTTGCAGCGTGAAAGGAGAGACCAAGTAGAGCCACGATGTGCGGAACGGTGGCATCTGTGTGATGATGAGCAATTCGACCTTGCCGCTTGGTTTCCTTCACTCTCATAGCCGACTGTATCAATCATCGATACAGTCGGTTTCGATAATAACGTGCCTGGCACCGTGTGACCTTTTAGAATTTATAACCGAGTGTCATTATGAAGACTTTATTATAAATGCCCTTATCGGCATTTGAAATCAACTTTGTCACACCAAAATTATATCGAGCATCCACTGTTATATGAGCGTATTCATACGAAAGACCTACAGGTATCGATAAATCAAATGTATTCAGTTTATTGTCATTTCCATCATACATCGCATCAATAGCATTATCTAAATCTATCTTATTACCATTTTGTTCTATTCTTGCCTTTACGCGGAATGCTGGCTGGATACCTGCTTTCAAAGCAAGACCTGGCAGAACGTAATAGTTGGCCATGATGGGGAGAGTTCCATAATAAATATCCAATTTCAAATCATCAGAAACATTGCCTGCCCCATCTGCACTATAAATATCATATTTACAACCCTGATTGGTAAACATGACGCCCAATGATGCACTGAACTGATCAGTGAAAAAACGCTCAAACTCTACACCATAAGTCAAATTGATCTTCGACTTGTCACCATCCGTAATGTTTGAGATCGTCATACCTACCTTTGGCTGAATGGTAATATCACCTTCTTCATACTGTGCCTGTGCAGATAATGCTACAGCCATTAAGGCCATCAATGTCAATAGTTTCTTCATACCTTATTATATTTATATGTTTATAATCGTTTGGGCGAAATGCCAGATGATAATGCCTGCTGTGACGGAGACATTCATAGAGTGCTTTGTGCCAAACTGTGGAATCTCCAGACAGCCGTCAGAGACATCTATCACTTCCTGATGAACACCTTTAACTTCATTGCCAAGTACAACAGCATATTTCTTATTTTTGATGGGAATAAAGTCTTGAAGCATTGTTGAACCATGTGCCTGTTCTACAGAATAAACCTCATAGTCTTCAGCCTTTAAAGTCTCAAGTGCTTCGATAGCTGTTTTGAAATACTTCCAATTGACGCTGTCCTCTGCACCAAGAGCCGTCTTATGAATCTCAGTACTTGGAGGTGTTGAAGTAATACCACAGAGATAAACGGCTTCGATACGGAATGCATCGCCAGTACGGAATACACTACCAACATTGTGCATAGATCGTACATCATCAAGCACTACTATCAGTGGTAGTTTCTTTGCCTGTTTAAACTCTTCCACAGACAGGCGATTCATCTCTATCGTTCTCAGTTTCTTCATTTCATCGGCAAATATACAACAAAACGAGTAAACTACCTAATTATTGTGGAAAAACTTGTTGATAACTGGGTGGAAAAATATATTAATAATACACAAAATAAAACTCTACAACCTGAATTGTGAGATATCCACCAAGTTATTCTTCACTATTTTGAAAGATTTCCATGGTTTTTTGCAGAAAAAAAATATAAACTTATTATATTTGCACCAAAATTGAGAATTGTGGATAAAGTAGTTTAGGTATTCATTATCAATACATAATAATCCACAGAGAATATGAATAGTGTATGTTTTACAGTTTATAAGTTTTCTGGCAAGAAAAAGACTGAAAAGTTTTCAAGATTTTAACAGCATATCATACTATTCATTTTCTTTTTAAAAGATAAAAATAAAAAAAGATAAATATATTGTGATGTTGAAAACTGAAGATCTGAAGGCGGAAATCCGCAGGATGTGTGAAGAGAAGGATGCCATTATCCTCGCGCACTATTATACAATAGGTGATATCCAGGATATTGCCGACTTTGTAGGTGATTCATTGGCTTTGGCTCGTAAGGCTGCAGAGACGGATGCTAAGATCATGGTGATGTGTGGTGTTCACTTTATGGCTGAAACATGTAAATTGTTATCACCTGATAAAATGGTACTCTGTCCGGATCTGAATGCTGGTTGTTCTTTGGCTGATTCTTGTAAGGCCGAAGACTTAAAGAAATTCAAGGATGAGCATCCAGGTTATCAGGTCATCAGTTATGTCAACACCACAGCTGCTGTGAAAGCATTGACAGATGTTGTTGTTACTTCTGGTAATGCCAAGAAAGTAGTGGATCAATTGCCAAAGGATGCAAAATTGATTTTTGGTCCTGATTATAATCTTGGTAATTATATCAATGAGGTAACAGGTCGTGATATGTTGCTTTGGAATGGTGGTTGTCATGTGCATGAACGTTTCTCTGTAGAGAAGATCATAGAGCTGAAGAAACAACATCCTGAAGCTGTTGTGATGGCTCATTTGGAGTGTAAGGCTCCTGTTCTGGCATTAGCAGATGTTAAGGGAAGTACGGCTACGATGCTGAACTATGCTCAGCAGAGTGATGAAAAGCAGTTTATTGTGGCTACAGAGTCTGGTATTTTGCATGAGATGCAGCGTACTTGTCCAGATAAGGAATTTATCCCCGTACCTCCAGAAATCAGCGAGAGCGGCCTCGAATGCAGTTGTAATGAGTGCCAGTATATGAAGATGAATACACTGGAGAAAGTCTATCATTGTCTGAAGAATGAATCGTCCCAAATAGAGATTGATCCAAAAATCGCCCAACAGGCCGTCAAACCTATTGAGCGAATGTTGGAATTATCATAATAGTCTATAGATTTATCTGCCACCAGTTAACAGACTACATATCTTTGGAGCAAATCTTTTAAGTAGATAATAAGTCAGCAGACAAATACAAATAGTCGATATAGAAATAGCAAAATATAGGATAATCATGGTGATGGGCGTATCTGTCAGATGAAGTCCAACGAACAATATTTTTCCTATATCGACTATGACCAGTGCATGCATGGCGTATAAGAAGAAGGCGCAATTGGCCAGTGCGTCATTCACATGGATCTTATCTTTCTCTATCAAATAAGAAATAGTCACTATTAAGAATATCGTACTTGTCAATACGAAAGGAAAGAATATATATCTATTAAACGCTGTATCAATCGTAAATAGGTTGATAAAAGTTAATGGGATAAACAGGGGAGCCACATATTTGAACTTCCTGAATTGAGTGATTAGATCCTGTTTATTGATACTATAATATGCTCCCCATGAGAAGAAGAAACTATATCCAAGAACGATTGAAGCATATTTCCAGCCAGGGATAATATTACTACCAAAGATATATAGGAGAATACCTATGAAAATGATAAACCAATATTGGGTCTTTTTGATTATCCAATAGATAATAGGTGAAAACAATATCAGCACCATCAGGTCGCGTACATACCATAAAGGTCCATCAATGGGAATAGGCGATTCCCTGGGTATTCCTAAATCCGGATAGACTAATAGTCCGTTGGTTCCATCATAATAGAAAAAGGTATTATAGAGACGAGAAAGCGTAAAATGAAACTCGACGTTACTACTATTATGGAAGACAAAAGAGAATATGGGTAGCAACTTGGCACCCATAGATAGAAGAATAATCAAATTCCAAAGAAGATAAGGAATCATCAATGTCTTGAATCTTTTCCTCAGTTTCTTCTTATATACTTCAGTATCGAAATCTGTTCTATAAAAGAAAAGATAGCCAGAGAATACGAAAAATAATGGCACACTGATACTGGCCATAACCTCACTGAAGAATACACAGATGTAGAAATACCACTCAGGATAGTTCATACCATACTGTTCACCATGTACCATGATTCCATAGCGAGCCAGATTGGCATGACCAGGAACGACTAACAAAGTCATGGGAAACCTACACCATTTGATGGTATTAGATAATATTGATTCTTTTGTCATATAATTGCTATTTTGCATACAACACCTTTCTTTCCGTCTGATGTGGCAGTGATCACCATATAGACGCCACTGGCCACTCTCTTACCATTCTTATCACAGCCGTCCCACGTAAACATACCTCCATTACTACGACCTTCTGCTATCAAGGCGCCATTGGACGAGGTGATCTTTACATCTGCATTAAAACTGAGACCTGTCACAGTAATCAGTCCATTGTAATCTGATGTCACAGGATTAGGATAGGCATAAACATTATCGTCTGTCATTTCCTGCGAGGGTTCTGTGGCATCACTCTTATACGAACAGATACCATTGTCCGCTAAGAAGAATACTTCGCCAGATTGTGGGTTAATGGCTATTGAAAGGATATCATCTGATAAGAGATAAGAATTGCTTTTATTGAAGTTGGCGATCTGTGTCAGGTTGTCTGCACTGATCAGGAAAGCACCAGCACCGTTAGTGGCAAACCATTTTCGATTGCCTCCGTCTATCGCAATATGATTGATATAGACACCATTGAGCAGATAGTCAGCATAATTGCTTCCATCGTTGCGTGGTACTTTGATTTGATTAAAGACAACACTCTCCTGCCCTACCTCATTACTATTGATCATAAACGGTCCTATGTTCGTACCAATCCAGATATTCTGCTCTCGGTCTTCACAAACACAATAGATATAAGTAGGATGATAGGTGGTTCCATCCTGATTTACGAAATTCACATATTTGATGAGTTTATCTGATTCTTTGTCGTAACAGAAAACGGCTGGATCTAACCAGGAAGTATTGACAAACCAAAGGTAATTTCTGCTGTCAAAGAACATACTTCTTAAACCTGTCAGTCCAGTTTCTTTTTTATCTTGCAGTGATGTCTTGGAATGGTTTTTCCATTTTCCGTCTTTCGTCAGTTCAAGAAGATTGGTATTCTTTGCCTGACTATTGAGCACCCAGAGATTACCTTCTGAATCAAACTGGATACCATTAACGATGACAAAGTTATTATCAAGTTCTTTACTACCATCAATCGCTCCCTTGAGCAGACTATTGTCTTTATTATAGTACTTCAGCAGTTTACCGTTTCTGAATTCATAGAGACCACATCTGCCTCCTACAAATACATGTTCTTCATCAGTTGGATCAATATCTATGCAGTTGTTGTCTCTATACTGATAACCTGTCTTTTTATTCAGTTCGTCTTCAAAGATAGTCCAGTCATCTCCGTCATAGACCTGCACAGTACCAGGATAATTAGGATCGTTCATGCCAGACAGGAAATAGCCGCCAGTCGTGTAAAGTCTGTCGTTGTAGAACTTTGATTCGTAGAAATGATTGTACTTCGGACCTCCTGGACTCAAAGTGGCAACGATGGCACGATATTTCGACAGGTCTTTTGTCTCGTCGTAGTTAGGGAGACTGGTAGGGTATTCAGGATGCTTAGGTGTATAGGTATCAGCAATCTCTGCTCTCTGCATATTTACTTTCACATAGCCAAAGGTGCAGTGCAGCCAGGCATAGATGCCATCGATAGTAATCTTGTTGACAGTCTTATCCTCTGTCATCGTCTTACTATAGAGGGCAGAGATATTGGTGGTATTACCAGCCACATCTATCAGGTCGATGTTTGAGTTCTGATAAACGATAATCAGGCGCTTAGCCTGTGGGTTCCAGGCAATGTGAGTGATATGGGTATCGCTGAGTCCGTTGATCTTATCGTAGGTGGTGATACTCTGGTCGTTCTGGTTATACTGGTAGAGGTCATTGGAGGCCAATACGAAGAGATACTGGTCAGCCGCACAGATATTCTGGATATCGTGATAGGCCAGGTGATTCTGCCATGTACCAACCTGAGCGTGTAAAGGTAAAAAGGTGAGAAAGTAAAAAGGTAAAAGAACGATTGCCTTTACCTTTGTCTGCTTAAACCATTGAATGATATGCCTCATTATTAACTTATTTACCTTTTCAACAGATAGTCTGCCAGTTTCTGGGTGGCCCGGGCTCGATGGCTGATATGGTTCTTAATGTCCATACCCAACTCCGCAAAGGTCTGATCGTAACCTTCAGGCTGGAAGATGGGGTCATAGCCGAAGCCTTCCCCTCCCCTGCGCTCTCGGATGATCTCACCATTGACGATACCCTCGAACTGATGGACCTCCTTGATACTCGTACAGCCACAAGGACAGACATTCTTCTTCTGTATTAACGCAATGACAGTGCGGAATCTTGCCTTGCGATTGTTATTTTCTCCTAATTCCTTCAAGAGTTTGGTCATATTGGCTTCAGAGTCATGACCCTCGCCAGCATAACGGGCAGAATAGACACCTGGTGCACCATTGAGTGCATCCACCTCCAGACCAGTATCATCGGCAAAGCAGTCGATATGATAGTGATCATAGATGTATTGCGCTTTCTGCAGGGCATTCTCTTCGAGGGTTGTGCCTGTCTCAGGGATATCTACGTCGCAGCCGATATCCTTCAGGGAGAGCACCTCGATGCTGTCGCCTAAAATAGAACGGATCTCTGAAAGCTTATGCTGGTTGTTCGTTGCGAATACGATCTTCATCAGTCTTCTTCTGTTGTTTGATTTTCACTCTCATCTCCTCGAAACCCTCACCATAGACACCAATGACACTCGACTGTGATACAAAGGCTTGGGGGTCGATCATCTTGATGAGACGGAAGATATAGGTACTCTCGTTTTTCCTGGCCAGGATACAGAGCACCTTCATATCCTGTCCTGTGTACCAACCATGGCCGTCGAGGATCGTCACACCATGGTTCATCTCCGTACCAATGGCATTGGCGATCTCCTGCCATTTTTTGGTGAAGATCATAAACTGAACGGATTGGCGACGGGCATTCATCACATAGTCGAGCACGTAGTTCTCCATTGCCATCACACAGAAGCCGAACATCACCTTATGGGCGCGCTCCAGATAAGTACCGAACTGTGGAAAGAACATACAGGAGCCAATGATACAGAAGTCTGCAGCAATCAGCACATTACCCAACGACACATTGGGATGGAACTTATTCACTGAGGCAGCGATGATATCAGTACCGCCAGTAGAACCATTGTTCATGAACACCGTGGCCAGGGCGATACCCGTCAATACACAACCAATGAGCATCGACATGAAGTCCTGACCCTCACCCATCAGTTTGAAGGGCAGACCGTTCTCCTGTTTAGGGATAATCTCCTGCGCAAACATCAGCATGAAGTAAAGGGTGAAGATGGCGAAGATGGTCTTCATCAGGAACTTCCATCCCAATATCTTCAGGGCTACTACCAGCAAGATGCCATTGATGATGATATAGGTATTCTCCAGATGGAACCCCGTGGCGTAGTAGATGATGGCCGAAAGACCTGTCACTCCGCCTGCCACAATCTGATAGGGCATCAGAAAGACAGTAAAAGCGACGGTATAAAGGAAGAGACCAAAGGTTATCAGAAGATAGTCTTTGACCTCATTCCAAATCAGTTTATGATTAATTGTCATTTACTTTTTCAGAACAATGTTCACCATACGCTTAGGGACGATGATAACCTTTGCTATCTGGAAGCCTTCGAGATACTTCTGAGCACGCTCATCTGCCAGCACTGCATCCTGAATGGTCTGGTTGTCAGCATCAGCGGGGAACGACATCTCGAAGCGGGCCTTACCATTGAAGGCAATACCCAACTTCACTTGACTCTCCACGAGATACTCCTCATTCCACGTGGGCCACTGAGAGTCGCAGACGCTACCCTGCTCGCCTAACATCTCCCACAGTTCTTCAGCGATATGAGGAGCGAAGGGGGCGATGAGGATCACGAGGGTCTTCAGCATCTCCTTGTTCTTGCACTTCTGCTGCGAGAGTTCGTTCACGCAGATCATGAAGGCAGAGATAGAGGTGTTATATGAGAAGGTCTCGATGTCCTGAGATACTTTCTTGATGAGCTTATGCACGCTCTTCAGGTTGTCTGGCGTAGCCTCGCCTTCGAAGCCATTCTGATAGAGATTCCAGAACTTACGCAGGAAACGGTGACAGCCGTCGATACCATTGGTATCCCAAGGCTTGCTCTGTTCCACAGGACCCAAGAACATCTCGTAGAGACGCAGGGTGTCAGCACCATACTTCTCGACGATCATATCCGGATTCACCACGTTGAACATCGACTTCGACATCTTCTCGATGGCCCAGCCACACTTGTACTGACCATTCTCAAGGATAAACTCAGCGTTGTTGTATTCAGGGCGCCAAGCCTTAAAGGCCTCGATGTCAAGCACATCTGCTGAAACAATGTTCACATCTACGTGGATAGGTGTCGTGGTATATTTGTCCTTCAGACCGAAGCTGACGAACTTACCCTTGTCGGCTCCCTCGTCCTCGATACGATACACGAAATTGGAACGTCCCTGAATCATACCCTGATTCACCAACTTCTTGAAAGGCTCGTCCTCACAAGAATAACCAGAGTCATAGAGGAACTTGTTCCAGAAACGAGAGTAGATCAGGTGACCAGTAGCGTGCTCAGTACCACCTACATAGAGATCCACATTGCGCCAATATTCATCGACATCCTTGTTCACCAGAGCCTTCTCATTCTTAGGATCCATATAGCGCAGATAGTAAGCAGAACTTCCTGCAAAACCAGGCATGGTGTTCAACTCCAAGGGGAAGACGGTCTTGTTATCAATCTCGTCTTTACTCACCACCTTGTCGAACTTGGTATCCCAAGCCCACATCTTGGCACGTCCCAATGGGGGCTCGCCCGTCTCCGTTGGCTGGTACTTGTCGATCTCAGGCAATTCTAAAGGCAGGCACTCCTTGGGGATCATATAGGGCATATCGTCCTTGTAATACACAGGGAATGGCTCACCCCAGTAACGCTGACGAGAGAAGATGGCATCGCGCAAACGATAGTTCACCTTCACACGGCCCAAGCCCTGTTCAGTGACGAACTTCTTCGTGGCAGCAATGGCCTCCTTCACAGTGAGACCATTCAGAGAGAACTTCGCGCTTGAAGAGTTACACATGATACCCTCCTTGGCGTCATAACTCTCCTCGCTGACATCAGCACCCTCAATCAGAGGAATAATCGGCAGATTGAAGTGCTTGGCAAAGGCGTAGTCACGAGAGTCGTGAGCAGGTACGGCCATGATGGCACCAGTACCATAACCAGCCAATACATATTCTGCAATCCAAATGGGGATCTTCTCGTCGTTGAAAGGATTGATGGCGTAGCTTCCAGAGAATACACCTGTCACCTTGTGATCCATCTGACGATCACGCTCTGTGCGCTTCTTCACATAGTCGAGATACTTCTCTACCTCAGCCTTCTGTTCAGGTGTGGTAAGTTCAGCCACAAGTTCGCTCTCAGGAGCCAACACCATAAAGGTTACACCAAACATCGTATCAGCACGTGTGGTGAAGATGGTGAAATGCTTATCTGAATCAGCTACGTTGAACTCTACCTCAGTACCCTCAGAGCGACCAATCCAGTTGCGTTGGGTTTCCTTCAAAGAGTCTGTCCAATCGATCTCCTCCAGACCATCGAGCAAACGCTGAGCGTAAGCAGAAACGCGCAAGCACCATTGGCGCATCTTCTTCTGAACCACAGGATAACCTCCACGAACTGATACACCATCAACTACTTCGTCGTTGGCCAAAACGGTACCCAACTGCGGGCACCAGTTCACCATCGTATCAGCGAGATAGGCAATTCGATAGTTCATCAATACCTCCTGCTTCTTTTTCTCAGAGAAGTTATGCCAATCAGAAGCAGTGAAGTGAAGTTCCTCAGTTCCAAGGGCATGACAATTCTCAGTACCCATCAGCTCGAAGTGCTCAATCAGTTTGATGGTAGGCTGAGCCTTGTGCGATGAGGTGCTATAGTAGCTCTTGAACATGCGTTGGAAGGCCCACTGTGTCCACTTGTAGTAGATAGGATCGCAAGTGCGGACCTCACGCTCCCAATCGAACGAGAAACCAATCTTATCCAACTGCGAACGATAGCGGTTGATGTTCTCAACAGTGGTCTTTTCAGGATGCTGACCTGTCTGGATGGCGTATTGCTCAGCGGGAAGTCCGTAAGCATCGTAACCCATGGGGTTCAGCACGTTGAAGCCCTGCTGACGCTTGTATCTTGCATAAATATCACTGGCGATATAGCCAAGTGGATGACCCACGTGCAAGCCTGCTCCACTGGGATAGGGGAACATGTTCAGCACATAAAACTTCTTCTTTTTAGGATCCTCCACTACGCGATAAGTGCCATTCTCCACCCATCGCTTCTGCCATTTCTGTTCGATGTCTCTGAAATTGTAATCCATTGTATTTTACTTTTATTTTTGTTTCCGTACATTAATAATTGGGCTGCAAAGATACAACATTATTTTGAATATTTGGATATTTTGCAAAAAAAATACGAACAGAAGATGGTTATTTCCATAGGGTATAGTGCAATAATTATTATAATTATTTGATTTTTAGTTATTTCCAATTCTATCTTATTTGCATTTTTTCCATAGGCAACTGATACAACAGTCGTAAAAATGTCGTAACTTTGCAGCCGAGAACAAATAATTATGCACAAGAGGACATTACACATATTCTTTATTGGTATTCTGCTGGTTGCTTGTTGTCAGCCACAGCAAGGGTCAGATACACAGACGGCAGTACGCTGTCTGGAGGAAGCGGAGGCTGCTTTGGCTAATGATAGCATTCGTCTGGGTGAGACCTTGCTACGCAAAACCATCCGTATGGCGGAAGAGTCTAAGGATTGGCACACCTATTATATCTCGTACCAGCGATTGGCAAAAGCATTGTCGCAGAGTAACCCTGATGAGGCATTGCAACTGATGAAGAAAGCCCTGACCATCTATGAACAGCATCCTGATGATGAGCGTAATCACGTCATCCTGCTTGATTATGCAGGTACTTATGCTGCACAAGTAGCTTTTACCAAAGAGGGTTCATTCGACGAAGCGCTCGATTTCATCCATCGTGCATACGACATCGCAAAGAAATACCAGATGACAGACATGATTTGCCAGACACTTACAAGCCTTGCAAATATCGCATGGGCAAAGGAAGATGATCGTCAGGCACTCGACTATGCTCATCTGGCAGAATCAGTTGCAGTAGCAGACCTGAGACCAGGTACCTTACAGGTTCTAGCTCGCTGTTACCTCAGCCTCAACATGCTTGATTCAGCAGAAATCGTCTATCGGCAGATAGAGCCAGGTGATGATGTTCATCTGGCCTATGTCGTGCAGAGCAACCTCGCCAAGATAGCGCTTCGTCGAATGGGAGCCACAAAGGTGGAGGATGACATCGATGATGCTTTCGAGCAAATAGAAAACTTCTATTACAAGGCGCTTGAACAGAAGGATCAGTACTATCAGGAAACTTTGCGTCAGGAAATGGAGAACCAGCAACTCGAATATCGCTCACAGATGTATGGTCGTACACTCATGATTGTCATCATTGCTGCTGTGAGTATTCTTCTGGTGGTTGTATTGGCACTCCGCTATCGCATTCGTATGCTTCGTCAGCAGCGAGCATACGAGCAGTCGAAACTGGAGAATAAACTATTCATTCAGGAACAGGAGAAACGCCAACTACAGCAGGAAGCAGAGCATGAGAAGATTCTGCTACATCAGGCAAACGAAGTGGTGACATTCTTGCAGAACTTCATCCTCGAACGTACGGAGGTGATGAAGAAACTCAACAAAGGTGGTGACTCGCTTATCACCCTCAGTGAGCACGAATGGAGTGAGATAGAACGCACCCTCAACGCCATCGACAACAACCGCTTTGCCAATCTCCGTGAACAATATCCCGATATGCAGGAAGATGACATCCGTCTGTGTATTCTCACCCGCCTTGGACTTAGCAACCGCACTATTGGTAACATCTACTGCATCACCATCTCTGCTGTCCAGCACCGTAAACTTAAGTTGAAGAAGGACGTATTTGGAGAAGGCAATCCAGACATTACGCTGGAACAGATACTGAAGAATTAAAAATAATAAAAAACAGAAAGATATGAAACAAACATTATTATTTCTCGTATGTACTCTTGCATCTATGGTGATGCAAGCGCAAGAGTATTTCCCCGAAGGAACAAAATGGACGGAGATCAGGCTGGACACCCTGAAGTATGACAGTTGGTATTCAAGGGTTGGCGATGAATGGGTGCCGAACTTTGAAACGATTGAGTATTATGTAAAGGGGGAGCTTATTGATAAGTATCGTGGTGATGGTAAGGATAAATACAGATGTGTCTATACCAATGGCCCTGAATGGACGGACTCTCTCTCGCTTATGATACAGGAAGAAGGGGATGCGGAATACGTTGAACAGAATAGCGTCATGGTATCAGTGTTAGCTCAACTCTTTGACGGAAAATCTTACTTGCTTTCCCCAGGTATGGCATACCAGTTTGACTGGAGCGTTGGAAAAGACATTCATTATATGGATATTTCTTCCTCAAATCTTACAGGTTGGTTTTCTAATCCCCAGACGTTTGGCACCATAGAAGAGATA
>Ga0129306_1001205_pt1 | contig 31404 bp, 27 predicted proteins | sample P827metagenome_FD_94438 | JGI IMG/M metagenome (GOLD analysis project Ga0129306, IMG submission 94438) | Capybara group fecal microbial communities from Wisconsin, USA - P827 metagenome | ecosystem: Host-associated > Mammals > Digestive system > Large intestine > Fecal | place: USA: Wisconsin...
CTTGCTACTTTCAGTTTATAATATACATTATTTTCCAAACGATTGCAAACATAAAACTTTTGCGCAAAAGTGTGGAAAATAGTTAAAAAGTGTGTAAAATTTATTTAACAGCAGTCAACCCTCGTTTTGATCTACACTCTGGACACAGAGTTTGCTTGGCTGTACCTACAAACATACTAGTACAACGAATACAACACTTTTCCGTTGTTTTTGTCATATACCAGTTGGATCGACAATCCGGACATACCCATCCACGAGGACGGTCACTTTCGAAAGTCTTATGACATTTATTACACTTATGCTGATAAGTCATACAGTTATAATATCGTCCGTTGAGGTTATATCGTTAGCTTGAACTAATCCGCGATTTTTTGTCAATATCTTATGATTCGGTGTACACCATGTCGTAACGCCATTAAGTTCGATTCCGATTAACTCTCCGTTATATTCACGTTTAAACAATCTGGATACCTCTCCAATAACGCATTTATTCGCCATAGCGTCATATGATAAAACCTTATCTCCTTCGGTTATAGCTTCAATCGCTTTTTGAGTTCCATTCGGCAATCGGACAAGTGTACCTTCAGGAAAACAATATGCACAGCCGCCGTCGCAATAGTCCGTAATCTTGATGTCAAAGCTTTCCGGAAAGTCGAAATAGAGGTGGTCTTGTTCGTCACGGATGAACACTTGCTTATCATCCTTTTGTTCCCAGTGTCCGGTAAACCGGTGCTTTGTACCGTCGTCGAACAACGTCACGGCGTGGTTTCCGTTAACATAGCGTCCCAATATGTGGGAGCCGACGAAAAATATGAGCTTTTTCTTATGTTCCATGGCGGAAAATATAGCAAACGCCGTCAAAACGCGCAAATATAGCCGATATTTTGTGGAAAAATAACCAGTTTGAGATTATAACGGTTATTTGTTACATTACCGGCATGTCCTATAAGTGTTGTTTTCCCGGCTGCCCGTACGAAACCGCCAGCCGTCCTCTGATAGAGTTTCACCATACCCACCTCCGCGAAGCCGGCAACCGTCTCGGCAAGGGGGTGACCATTCCGCTGTGTCCGACCCACCACAAGCTCATCTACCACCCGGAGGCCACATCCGGGCAGCATGCGGAAAAGTTCGAGGAATCCATGATGGTCAAGGCCGTAACCAACTCGACCAAGGGAATGTGCGTTATATTCGAGGACATGAAGGGGAACGAGCACATATCGTATCTGGACGAGATCCCGGAAGAGAGCTTCCGCTTCATGATGTGGGACATTCTGCACGGCATCGTGACCGGCGTGACCCAGTCGCTAGACGAGGGGATCCTAGACCGCGTGGAGAGGGACGGATATTTCGCGTCTGGTGCCACCGTGTACTACGTGGATGGCAAGGAGGCCAAGGCGAAGGAGCTGCTGGCGAACCATGTCGCTGAATACATGAAAAAGGCGAAGTCAGAATTCGACTCCGCCTTGGAAAAGGCCAGAAATGACTGGAAACTGCTAAAACAGGGCCTTGGCACCGTTCCCGTAGTCAGCGGCCAATAACGGCTTCTTCTGCGGCGCAACGGTCTCTACGGCCGGCTGGGTGTCTTGCATGGTGTCCAGGACGCCGTCGATGTAGTCAACCGGGGACTGTCCGGACGTACTCATTCCCTTGACCTTGGTAAGGATTGTACGGACCTTGGAATCTTGCATGTTATCCTCTTGATTGGTTACAATGCAGTTTATCACTCTTTGAACTTCGCTAGCATCGATTCCAGCCATATACTGTCGGCGCGATACTGTGTCCACATTTTTGGACAGCCCAGATTTTGCTCTCTATAGCACGGACCGTGTTCCAAGTGTCTACGCTTGTCGGTCAATTCGTACGTTTTGTTGACAATTGCGGTTTCGGTGAAATTACATGTATAGTCCAGAATTAGGAATATGCTACACACAATCAATAGCGCCATCCACCCAACATAAGTCGGCGACTGGTCATACATAACCTTTTCTTCATGCCGGTGGCGAAATGCCCAGATTGCTAGCAATAAAGAAATAACCGAGATTACCGACAATATGTACATAACCACGACCGCCGCCGAGTGCCATGTCTCCATATAAAATGAATTCATAGACTGTACTCCTTACTTGCGGATGAACGGTTCTTGCCGATGAGGCGAACCGCGTAAAGCAAGTCCTTAATGCCATAACGGACGACGCCTTCTTTCTTGACACGGTGAATCCGCATGATGTCATAGATATTGCCGAGGTCGGCAAGCGTTATGACCTTGCTCCGCATGTACCAGTATACCAAGCGGAACTTGACTGATTCGAAATTCGTGGTATCGTTTTCCGAGCGTATGCTATTGAGTTGTTTGCCGTATATGTAAGGTTGTGGCAATCCTATCTCAATAACTTCGTCGAAACGCTCGGAACGCTTGATAATAGCGTTATTGAGCAGTTTCGGGTTGTTCATGGTCGCAATGAGGGTAAACGTATGGTTCGGTGTTCCGGTTACCGAATCCGTACCTCCGGGACACAAACGGTGCAACATGTCGAATAGTTCAATGGTTTTCTGACTTTTCAAAGTATCATCCGAATTGCCGATACACTTGTCAAAATCATCCAGCAAGATGTATATATGCTCTTGCGGAATTGAATAGAGGACTCGCCTCATACTGTTACACAATTCAGTCGTTATGCCGTTTTCAGAAATATGCGGGACGACGACCGCCGACTCTGTGTCGTCGCGAACCAGCTTGTTCATGATGAACGACTTGCCGGTTCCTGGTATTCCGACCAGTGCATACGAGCGTGAACAGTTCTGTTTCCCGGACTCGGCCATTCTGGCTATGAGTTCGGTCGTCTTACGGTCGAATATTTCAGTTTTCGTGTGGAGTAAAAAATGTTCTCTCGTTAAGACTATAATAGAACCGGCCGAATGCACGTTGATATAGGTCCGCTTTACGTCAATTGTGGCAAATGGTAGACCGCGTACCCAACCATAATCATCGTCGTTAGGTATGAGCGATTTGGGCGTAAGCACATAGAACGGGGTCGAATCTGTATATACACGCTTGATACCGATATCACTCTTGTCGGTAGACGTTCTGGACTTGATCAAGATGACGACGTTGAATTCACGCGCCTCGACAGCGAGTACATAATTAGAAAGGACTGGCGAGCGTACTATCAATCCATACATATCACGTTCAATACTCGCGTTCTGGTAAATCATCTTGCAATGTATCGTACCGGTCGGATTGTTTACCGACTTGAATCGTGGCGACTCCAGCTCGATTTCATTTCCGATATGCAGTCCGACGAAAGCCGCGATAAAGAGGTCAGCCAGTTCAATATGGCCAACTGATTCGCATTCATAATCGTTGAGCTTTATGTGACAGTCCTTGCAATCCTTGAGTATACCGTTGACATCGGTAATGTCACTCAACGATTCGGTCATGTCGACCTTTTCGATAATCGGCTCGATCATGGAATCGAGCAAGGCAACGTTACGGCATACAGCGGTGATTTTCTGCAGCCATGTGTTCGGTGCCAGCAAAGACAGTGCGGAGTCTATCGCGTATACGTATTCGGCGGCGTCATGCGAAATCAACTGCTCGAACAACGCCTTGAAACCGATGTCCGAAAAACGGCGACGCTTGTAGTCGACCTCGAACAGCACGGACAACAACGAAGAGACGGTCGCGGTCTTGTCCAGCCAGAGTGTCGGTAAGTTACGTACGGAATCTTTTATCTTCTTGATTGCATCGCTGATATCGACGGACGGTTTCTCGTTTGTCGGTTCGTCCACCTGACTATCGGGCATTTTCTGCGGCGCATTAGTAGTCATCGTCATCGTTTACCTTATGAACCCTCAAATACAAAGCGACCAAGATTCGCGCCGCCATGATTACATAGAGAACGAACTTGAGATTTTCGCCAACTTTGTCGAGACGTTTTTTAACCATTTTCAGATTCATAGCAGCAGTCCGGGATGTAGATGTTGGTGTTGGCATCTTCCAAGATGTACTTTTCTTGATTCTTCGGCTTGCCAACAACGGTCATGAACGCGCCAACATTGAATGTACTGGTCACGAGGTGGATACCGTGTTTGGACGGAAGCTTGCAGTAAATCTTAGGAACATTAACCGTGCCGGTTTTCTTGTCCTTAGTGGTACACTTGTTCACGATTACTTCTGACAAGGTATCTGCAATGACGTCAAGGGATTCGTAACCCGGCTTGTTCTCGTCAACCATATCGGAGTCAACGTCTACAATCCACTTGCGGGTTTCCGAAGCTTCTGTGTTGGTCGTGCCGAGTGCGCTGCTGTAAAGCTTGCATACAGAGAGCGGATCCGGAAACACGAGCGAAGTATCTCCCGTCCTAATCATTTTACGCATAACTCGGTTAGTTTCGATTTGCATCAGCATCGCTTTAATGGATGCGCAAAGGTTTGCATCCAAAGTGTTTCGCTGGTTAAGACGGACCATAACGCGAGCCTTGTTTTCCTCGGCCAACCGCTTCATCAGCGGGTATTCCTTGTCGAACTGTTCAAGGCTATGGATATGGAAGTCACGGATGATTACTCCGTCGCGGTCGGCACCGTCCTTACTACGCTTCATAACTTGAACATAGTACACATCGCCTTTAATTTCCCAATGCATCAGTTTTTTGATCTGTTCGCTGTTATCGACCATGTCAAATCTCCTTTATAATTTTGTCGGACTCGATACCGTACGTACCGTAACCCTTGAGCCATTCCATGCGCCATTCCATTTCTTTATCGGTCGTGGAATCAGGAGGCACGACAATACGGAATATCAGTTCATCCGTTCCGCTAGAGTCCGTCACTATTACGTGTACGCGATGCAGTTCCTTCTTCTTTTTCGAATCAGACATGATACAAATATAGCAAAACACCCCGAACCAGTCAACAGATTCGGGGCGCATTTTCTTATTTCTTGGATCACTTCTTGAAAAGTCTTGCGAAAAGTTTTCCGACCTTTCTCGTGACCTTGGACTCACGCTTCTCTACGAAACGGATGAACTTGATGACGTAGTCGTCGACCTCGCGAACAGTGCAGCCGTTTTCCGGGAGTCCGGAATTCGCGAACAGCGTTTTGATTTCCTTCTCCATGTTCTCAGCATAGGATATCGCGTCGTCATACGTCCAGCCGCCTTGCTTGATGTTGAGCAAGAATTCCCTCTCGTTTTTACGGTTGACTACGACGGTATGGGTCAGCGCGATGTCGCGAGCCGTGAACATGAGACGGATGCAGTGCATCATGTTCTTGGCGTCATACCCTTGACCATGCGCAATTGTAACTGAGTAACGTTCTGGATTGCGCTTGGTTTCCCATGTTTTGTACCGGGCATGTTCTTTGCAAGCCTTGGAATACGCGTTCTGGTTATAGTACATGAAGCCGAGTACTCGCTTTCCCTTCGGAATGGATTTGAGCTGGATGTCGCCGCTAGTTTTCTCGTCGATGACGATGCCGTACGCCCAACGCCATTCGTGCTCGTCAAGACCGGGAACGTCGCGTTCGGACTTGGGCTGGCCATAGATGGCGAAACCCATGTCGATATGATCGATAGCGGCCAGCGCGTACCATTTCTGGTCAGAACCGTAATCGTCGTCTTCGTGGGTCTTCAACCATTCCTTGACCGGTGCCGCCGTTCCGTTCGGCATCGCGACATAGCAGTAGTCAAGGACTTGAGGAGCCTCTGCATATTGCGGATTGGTGATCAGTTTATTGAGTCCACGGGCACGTGCGACTTGACCCTTGCCATACTCGATAAACGTCTTTTCGCAGCGACGCGTGACGAAGTTCATCTCCTTGCGAATCTTGTAGAGATATTCCTTCCCTTCAAGGATGCAGTTGTCAGGCGAATAGAGCATCTCCAGAGCTTGCGGGTTCGCCTTGGACAGCTCGTAGAAAAACTTGGTTATTTCCCAGTACGTCTCGTCGTTAGTCTCGTCTGCGATCTGGTCGACCGCGTCTTGGCGGATACGGTCTTCCCAAGGAAGGATGTAGACGCCTCGGATATCGATATCCGAAGTGGGGGTATTGAGTCCGAACGCTGTCGAACCAGTAATTACCTTGAAGACTAGCGTACCTGTCGCACGGACTTTCTTTTCCGTCTCACTTTGTTGCATGTGTCAATCTCCTGTGTTTGCAGTTCAGCGATATCGGTATTCATGGACGACTTAACGGTTTCGATTGTCGTGGTCAGAAAATCCAGTAAGCCGCTCACATTACTCGGTGGCCTCTTACCGACGTCAATAACGAATTTAGTTGTGTCACCCATGTCCAACGTATAATAGCCTTTACCCATGATTACACTAATCTTGTCGATTTTAGCGTTCACACGGTATTCCGACATTACAGGACCTGCGCAATCTGGTTTGTCGACAGAAAATGCGTGGCGTTCCAGATATCGTATTCCGTTGATATAAAACACATCAGACTCTAACTTGGCGGAGCACACGAACAACCCGATACCTAGATCAGATTTGCCGTTATCACGCTTACGGAAAAATACCATCTTTCCAACCCAGTTTTTCACGAACTCGATAAGTTGCCGTTTCTTGAAGCTATCCGAATTATTCTCAGCTTCTTTTTGTTCTTCCTCGGAAATCCGGTGTTCTATCAACCCCAAGGCAGTCTGGAGCTTCCCTTGCATTACCTTGAGACGGTCGACACTGATTTTTCCGGTTCCTTCAGAAATGATGTTGTCAACAGTCTGCATCCAAGTGGTAGCCAGCTTGCCAGATGCCGTCGGGAACACGACCATCCCATCGTCAGTCGGCACGTTGGGACGACGTGTCGCTTTCCGAATCGGTTTCTTTTGAGTGCGCGTTTTTGAATCTTTCATGTGTTACCTCAAAATGTCCAAAAAATCTGACAACGTATCCGGGGTATATACGTCAATATGGAATCCGGCCGACTTCAAGTCCTCGATCGCCTTGACCTTGGAAGGACCCGCCCCGTCGCCCATCAGCACGAGGTTTGTCTTCTTGCTGATTCCGGAACAGACCTTTCCGCCATTGGTGACCACCATTTCCTTAAATTCCTCGCGTCCAAGCTTGTCGAACACGCCGGTCATGATGCAGACGCGGTCTTTCAGCTTGGCCGACTTCACGTTGCTTTCCTTTACAGGGAAGCGGATTCCGGCAGCCCAGAGGTTCCCGAGCATGACTTGCTGGTTCAATATGAACTTGGAGAACCGTTCGACAAGCAAGTCGGACAATCCGGCCGACTTCGCGTACACGCCGAATTCTTCCAACGCGTTAACCGCATCCGGGCCGATGAACTTTTCCATACCGCCGCAGCGGCCTACACATTCAGCAAACGCCGGCGACGCAGTATGTCCAAGCCCGGTTATACCGAACCCTTCGATCCACTGGTGAAGGAAGTTGCCCTTGGATTTCTCGATTTCGCCGAGAATCTTCTTGGACTTCTTCTCGCGGCATCCACACGCTTCTTCCAAGTCATTGGCGGTCAGACGGTAGATATCGTCGTACGTACCGATTTTCTTGGCGTCGTACAGTTCCTGAATCATCACGTCGCCCATGCCACGGATGTTCATCACGGTACGGCTGACAAAGTGGCAGAGCTTTTCAACCATCTGTGCGACACATTCCGGATTGTCGCAGATCCAGTCGACAAGTTCCTTGCCTTTCGCGTTGACCGCGTGGCGCAGCGGGGCGTGACAGAACGGGCATTCAGTCGGCCTAGTATAGAACTTCTGGTTATTGCCGACCAGACGCTTGGACAGCACACGGTCGGTATAACGTTCAAACGTGCCCTTAGTCTTGCTGATGACGTCGTAATCGTCCTTGGACATCCCGGTTTCGACACAGCGCACCAGTTCGGGAATAATTTCTCCGGCCTTGCGGATACGGACATGGCACCCCTCGAACAATCCAAGATACTCGACCACGTTCCAGTTGTGGAGCGAGGAACGCGTTACGTTGGTCATGGCGAGCGAGACATTCTCGAACACCGCGATAGGCGTAATCGCGCCAGACTTTCCGACCGAGTTCTCGATTCCGACGAGCAAAGTATCCTTTTCTTCCGGAGGGAACTTGTATGCGCGGTAGTAGTTGGGGTACTTTCCAGTAATGCCCATTTCGTCGTGTAACGTCTTGTCGTTGACCTTGATGACAACGCCGTCGATAGGGTACGGCATGTTGAAACGGTTCTCGCGAAGCTTTTCGGCGGCTTCGCGGAAGCGTTCCAGACCGTCTTCGCCGGAAATATCGACCACTACATGGGGAGGAACTGCAAACCCTTCGGCTTCGAGCGTTTCCACATCGCCAATCTGTGTCGAGCTTTCGGAACCTTCCGCGATGATGTAGGCGACAAAGTGGAGCTTGCGTCTCTCGACCTCTTCCGGGGTCTTAAGATGCAATGATGCTGCGGCACCGTTTCTTGGATTGGAAATCGTGTCGCCGCCTTCTGCTTCCATTTGCTCATTGTACGCGTCAAAATCGTCGAAGTACCAGAGATTTTCTCCACGGACTTCAAAATCGCCAATACGGTTGATTCTCTTCTGCACTCCTTGGATACGCACGGCGTTCTCGACCACGGAATCGCCGACATTGTCCTGGCCGCGAGTCACCGAGTCTACCAGAATGCCGTCCTTGTATTGCAGCGCGAGGCTTGCGCCGTCAAGTTTGTACTCAAGCTCGACTTCCTTTACGCCATACTGCTCCTTGATACCCTTTACATAGGCGACAGCTTCTTCGATGCCGTTGGAGTTGGCGATCGAACCCATCGGAGTCTTGTGCTTGACCTTGCGGAAACCGCTCGTAGGCGCACCGTACACCTTTCTGGTGGGGGAATCCTCGAGAACCAAGTCGGGGTTTTCGATTTCAAAGGCGCGGAGCTCGCGTTCCTTGGCGTCATAGACGGCATCGGACACTTGTTCATTGCCGTCGTAATACGCCTTGGCAAGCTCCTTCAGCTCGTCGGCCAATGCACAGTATTCACCGTAATTCATTACTTGGCCTCGTTGTCGGGACGCGTGTCACGTTTCACGTCCGGAATGTTCACGTAAATCGGCGTCCACCCCTTCGGCAGCTTCTTCATGTCGGCGAGGAAGTCGCCGCTGGTTCCGTAAATCTGCAAGACGGAAAAGAGCGGACGCTGGTTTACGGTGCGGCCAATGTAGGCGAACACGCGGTAGAAGGGGCAGTCCTTGGGTACGGCTGTCTTGTCGTCGAGCATGATCGGGTGCGTATTGACGCATTTCTTGCCGTATGTCTCGTAGTCGTGGAACTTGCTGTGAGAATCCAGTTTCTTCCAGAAATCCGACCCGATACCAGAAACACGCTTCCAAGCCGAAGTCTCGATACCTTCCTCGAAGTGCTTGTGGTCTTTCGGGTAGTTGAGGGTCGACGCGTAGATATGGCCGTCGAGCTTGTTGATTTCGTTCCAGATGTCGACAACAAGCTTGAACTTCTTGATGGTATTCCCGTAGTCGGACGTCTTCTTCTGATAGTCCTGCTTCAGGAGACGGTACACCTTGTCTAACGAGGGAAGACCCTTCGGACGGTTCTTGATCCGGACTTCGCAATCCATGAGTTCCTTGACGGCTTCGGATTCGCGGCCAATTGTCCTGAGGAAATCCTTCACGCGGTCGCGACGCCACATGGCATCTTCGCTGGGATTCCTCGCGTTGTTGTCGGAGCCGGGCTTCCATGTCTTGATGAATTCGACGGCCTTGAGAGTGAGATTGTTGTCTTTTTGAAGGTTGAGTTCCATAGTTGTCCTCTTGTTATTTTGGTGTCCAAAATTGATATTCGACAGCGTAATCGTTTTTATCGTCAGACGGATGGTTTGCTATAACACAGTTGAACCGGAAACGTTCCTTGTACGACGGCATCATCGCATTTCCGTCGACATCGGCCTTTACAGCGGTTATGTACAGCTCGTCCAGAAACGGCATCGCTTCCCGGTAAACCGTTGCGCCGCCTATGACAAAGCACATCGTCTCGCCACTCTTCTCGGCTTGTTCGAACGCGCTGCCAAGCGAATTGCACACGATGCACCCGTCGGCCTTGAAGTTCGGGTCCCTAGACAAGACGTAGTTCACGCGGTCGGGAAGCGGCTTGCCGATTTCCATGTATGCCTTGCGACCCATGATAACCGAATGACCGGAAGTCATCGCCTTGAACCGCTTAAGATCGTCAGAAAGGTGCCACGGCAAAATCCCATCCTTGCCGATGACACCGTTCTGAGAAACTGCTACAATGCCGATTTTCTTCATTGCTATACCGCGATAGGAGCCTTGATGGTCGGGTCCGGGTTATAGTTGAGAAGTTCGAACGATTCGAACTTGAACTTGAAGATGTCGTCGACTGTCGGGTCGATTTTCATCTGCGGGAGCGTTCTCGGGTCGCGCTTCAGCTGTTCGAACGCTTGGTCGAAGTGGTTGCTGTATAGATGGAGGTCGCCGAACGTGTGGACGAATTCATCGGCTTCGTATCCGCACACTTGGGCAATCATCATCGTCAACAGCGAGTAGGACGCGATGTTGAACGGTACGCCGAGGAACATGTCCGCACTGCGCTGGTAGAGCTGGCAGCTGAGTTTGCGCTTTCCGTTGGGAGCGTAGCCACCCACGTAGAACTGGAAGAGACAGTGGCAAGGAGGCAAGGCCATCTTGTCGACCTCGGCCACGTTCCACGCGCACACGAGGTGGCGGCGAGAATCCGGGTTGTTCTTGAGGCTGTCAATCAAGTTCTTGATCTGGTCGATGTGTCCGCCGTCGGGGGTCGGCCAGCTGCGCCACTGGTGACCGTACACAGGACCGAGGTCGCCGTTCTCGTCGGCCCATTCGTCCCAGATGCTCACGTTGTTGTCGTGGAGATACTTGATGTTGGTATCTCCGCTGAGGAACCAGAGCAGTTCGTGGATGATTGAACGGAGGTGAAGCTTCTTTGTGGTGAGGCAGGGGAACCCCTGCTTCAAGTCAAAACGGATCTGCCGTCCGAACACCGAGCGCGTCCCAGTACCAGTGCGGTCGGAACGGTCTACGCCGTGGGCAATGATGTCCTTCAACAAGTCGAGATACTGTTTCATAAAGTCCTTTTTAGGTTTGTCAGTTCAAATATAGGAAAATGCAAGCCGAATGTCAATTTATTTTACTTCGATGCACTTTGTTACGAAGCCAGCTTTGCCGGATATGTTCTCCGAAACTAAATTTTTGGCCTCCTTTTCGCAGTTTTCCTTGGAGGAAAAGCCAGTAATCGACGTCATGGCCAGATGGCTGCTATCAAAAAGACCGCCATTGACTGCTATAATAAGTACAAGTGCCCACATATTGCCTCCTATTGCAGATGTGTCCTGTAAGCGTAATATTTTTCCATAACCATGCTCACGTATGCCACGGTTTCCTTGTGGACAGAATCCTTCTCGGTCTCTCCGTCCATCCATTTCTTATATTTCTGCGCCCCGCCGGGTCCGCCGTTGTATGCGGCTGCTACGAGCACGTTGTTACCGAACTGGGCATATAGCTTGTTAAGGTACTGTACGGACAGTTTCACGTTGTACCTCGGGTCGGTAAGCAAGGTCGGCTTGAATTCCATCCCGGCGTGTCGAGCCATGCTCTCGGCGGTCTTCGGCATCAGCTGTCCTAGACCTACCGCGCCGGCAGGGGACAGCGCGTCCGGGTTGAAACGAGACTCCACGTCGATAATCGCCAGTAGGAACGGATATTCGATGTTCGTGTTGTATTCGGACTCGTCGTAGATGATTCTGGCGAGCTTGGCGGCGTACCGCGTGTCGACATCCTTCTTGGACGCCTTGATTATCCTCGCCCCCACGGCTATTTGTCGTGAACGCGCCTTGTTGGATTCGGTGATCTCGTGCAGCGCGGCCACGTGGGCGTCTAGGCTGTCCAGCTTGATTCCGATAGCGTCCGAGTGTAAATCAGATGTCGAGAGCTTGTCCATGATGGTATTGATGCCTTGCTTGTAGGAGCCGGCCAAAAAAGAGACTGCGGCGACGAGAGCGACTAGTACGAGGGTTTCTACGGTACGGAAGATTCGTTTTGCCTTTCGGCGAGCGTGATGTTTACTCACTTTAATTTCCTTTATCGGTTTGTTGGCGTCAAATTTAAATCTTTCAATACGCGTTGTCAACAAGCCGTATCTCGATAAAATACAAAAATTTGCAATTAAAATTCGGATTTTTTATTATGTGCATAACACAATGCCACGCACTGAAGTAATTTAGTGAGCGTATAAGCAAGGAAACTCGTAATGAGCAAGCCCACCAAATCGATTAAGTTGGTCATCGGAAAGCCCAAGGCCAATTCCAACCCACCCCTCGTCAACAACGGCGGCATCGTAAATCTCCTCACGCACTTCGACATGGACGTGTCGATCGTTACGGCCTACCAGCAAGAACTGGTGGATGCTGGATGGATCGAGCCGAACATCCCGGAAGAACAGTTCGAAAAGGTCGTGACCGCCACCGCTAGGGAAATCACCGAGAAGGTCTCCGAGGAAGGCACGGTGAAGCCGCCCAAGAACCCGAAGGACCGCCTCTCGCCGCAAGACGAGCCAGAGTACATGGACGAAGTCGCGATGGAGCCCAACCCAATGTTCGTCTACACCGAAGACGAGGAGAAGGGTGCCGCGTCCTACTACAAGCGCGAACTCCGCAAGACAGAGAATCGTCTCACGCGCCTCCAAGCCGAGGCATTCATCGGCAAGCAGAAGGTCAACCGCATGGCCGAGGCCGCCGCTTCGGTGAAGCCGACCCCGATCAACATGAAGGTCGTGAGTTCAGGAAAGAAGTCCGGTAAGTTCCACAACGTACTGCCGATTTCCGACCTCCACTTCGGAGAGGTCGTCCAGCCGCAGATCAGCTTCGGTTTCAACAAGTACAACCCGGAAATCGCCAAGAACCGCCTCACGAAGCTGTTCGAGGAGAACTACCGCTTCGCCAGCCTCTACGGGTGCGACGAGCTGCACATCCTCCTTCTCGGCGACATGATTTCCGGCGAGATACACGACGAGCTCCGCGAAACAAACGCGTACACCGCCCCCAAGTGCGTAAGCCTCGTGAATTCCCTCCTGACTGGGCTCATCCTCGAATACGCGAAGCTTTACAAGAAAGTAACCGTGTCTTGCGTAGTCGGCAACCACTCACGTACCGGCAAGAAGCTTCAGTCGAAGAACCGCAGCCAAGACAACTACGAGCACATCATCTACAGTACCATCAAGGACCGCTGTACCGCAGAGGCCAAGAACATCACGGTCGAGTTCGACGACGAGGCTACCGTCCTCATCACGAAAATCGGAAACCAGCGTTGGATGCTCGAGCACGGCGACCGCTACAACGGCTCACAAGCGGCGGCCGGCGCAATCAACACCGTGCTCCGCAAGATAGGCACCGACCTCCGCCATAACCATGCCGACGTCGCCATCATGGGGCACTGGCACATCGGTGCGGAAGGTGCGATCGACGCTCGCGAGGACGGCAACATGACGAAGGTTTACATCAACCCGAGCCTCGTCGGCCCCGACGATTTCGCCGTCACGACGCTCCACGCCTACTACCCGGCTGAATCCAACGTGTTCATCACCGACGGCGAACAGGTAGTCGCCAAGGTGGCCATCAACCTTTCGGACATACAGAAATGATTACAGTAGATTCATTCAACGACTACGTTTTCGCCGAAGTCAAGCAGTGGCTGTGCAACAAGTACGCCGACGACAAGTCCATGGACAACAGCTGCGTCGTACTCGGCTCGGCTGCGTCCAAGATGCTGCCCCAGCAGTACCGCGCAACGCGTCCGGGTTGCCGCGTAATCGTCTACAACCTCGAACAGCTGTTCCCAGGAAGCGTGTGGGCCAACCAGTTCACGTTCGACTGGCTCAAGCAAGCCGACGAAATCTGGGACTACGACCTAGAAAACATCCGCTACCTCGGGTCGTTCGGACTACGCGCCAAGTACGTTCCGCTAGAATACACTGCGGCACTTCTTTACGAGACCAAGGCACCCGAGGAAAAGGACATTGACGTCTTGTTCTACGGTTCACCTACGGACCGCCGCCTCAAGATTCTTCAGGCTTGGATGGCCATGAGCCAGTACCACGCCAAGACGATAATCGCGTCGGGAATCCGTGGCCAAGACTTGGTCAACTATATCCAGCGTTCGAAAATCATTCTGAACCTCCACGCGTTCGACGGCGTACGAAGACAGGAACAGGTCCGGATGTTCACCCCGGTCATCAACAACTGCTGCGTCGTGTCCGAGAACAGCGAGAGGAACGAGTTCGGCATGTCCATCATCCAGACGGACACGCGGAACATCAACGTGACCCTCAAGACGCTCATCAAGACGGGAAACTGGGCTAGCTACGCTCTGGCCGCCGGGGACAACTACAAGGCGTTCTGCGCTGGTCGAACATACTAAGGTTTCTTTCACCAATCAAGAAAGGCTGGGCGTTCGCCCAGCCTTTTTGCTCTTGCTTGTCTTCTTTCAGTTAATCACTTTTTCTTGGACGGCGAACAGGTGATAGTGTAGGTATCGCCGTTCTGGTTGTGCACTTCGCGAGTCACCGTGCCTTCGGTGATGCCGTGGAGGATTTCATCACGGATACGAGTCATAGAGGTCTCCGCGTGGGAAATCTCGCGGCCACGGAATCGGATCATAAGGTCAACCGGGTGGCCTTCCTTGAGGAAGTCGTTTGCTTGCTTCAAGATGCGGTCACGGTCGGCCTGGGACGACGGCGTCGTGTCCGAAGTAAGCTTCAAGTCCTTCTTCTCGCAAGCTTTGGCCGCTGCGCGATTCTTCTTCTCCTTCTCCTTCTGCGCCTTCTTCTGGTCGTAGATGAACTTGTTGAGGTCGCCGATCTTGCCGATGGGAGGGTCGATCTTGTTGTTGACCGCGATGAGCGAGAGTCCGCGCTCCTCGGCCATCCTCTTCGCGTCGGCGGTGTTGATTACGCCGAGAGACTTGCCGGTCTCGTCCGTGCAGCGGACTGTCTTGGCGGTTATCTCGTACTGGGAACGGTCGTCTTGCTGGCGCGGGGCGAACCGCTGGTTCGGCTTCACCGTGTATACCGGCGGGTCAGCCGTATCGTCGACCGCCACGAGGTACATACCCCTCTTACGCGCATATTCCTTGGCCTGACCGGTCGGCATGGTACCGAGGTCGCGACCATTCTTGTCTTGCATGGCAACGTAATCTGCCTTGATGAATGCCATTTATCCTCACTTTTTAGGTTTTACATTCCAATTATAGCGAATTTAAGCGAGAAAGTCAATACGGTTCGTTCGGATAATCGATAATTACGCGGTCTTCCAGTTTTCCGGCTTTCATCATGTCCTTTTTGATGGCGAAAATCCGTTTAACCACCTTGAAACCGACCCGCTTGCCGTTCACCGGGTTGAACGTGTTGCGGTGGCTTTCGAGCCGGTGGTAGCATTCGCCGACGTTGCACACGCAGTGCTCGCAGCAGCCGTCCCATTCATCGTTCACCGCATTATAGTCGCAGTCGAAATCGCAGCCGTCAGTGCTGGAACACCAGTGACCAGTACACGGGATGGACATTAGACGGTCCGCAGTAGTCTTTACACTCATAATTACGGCCTCATCTTCCCTTCGCATTTACGCCAACCGATGGCCTCCGCACGGATGCGCTCGAACTGGTCCGGATTTTTCATCGGAGCGAACTCCATATAGTCGGACGCACAAGTGTAGTCTACATAGAGATGATGGTCTTTTCCTATATGGAACATAGATTCCGACGCAATGTTCATGTCGGTCTGGTCGGTAAGGCACCAACGCTTGTACTTCTCTGCGTCCTCGTCATCCTCGTTCGCCTGTTCTTGGAGCCAGATATAGTCTTGGCACATCCAGTCTCCTTCGTAATCCTTCTCATACTTCTCGAAAAGGAACTCGTACCAGCATTGATTCCAGTACTTGTTGTCACGGTCGTCACGCATACCGACAATCTTGACAGCCGTCTTGCCATCTTTGGACATAAAGCACTGGCCTATCATCTGCTTCAGGTCGTCCTCGGTAGATTCCAGCTGACGCTCGATATGCTCCTTGATTTCCTCGACAGATTCGTCATTGAGATAGCAGTTGTCGTCTTGGCTGCCCGTGTTTTTCGGCAACACCAGCTGCACGTCTTTCGGAAAGCACTCTACGACACGCTTGAGCATCACAAGGTCAGCTACGCTCAAATCGGCAAACGACTTGCTGGACATATCGGAAATCAATGTCATAATTCCTCCTATCTTAATACGTGCAGTTCCTTGGCCGCACGTGTGAACGCCGTGTATTTCAGCTTGTTTCTGAGTTCGTCCTCGGCGATACGGTTGATGTTTCGTTCGACCACGAACACGTTCTGGATAGTGCTGCCCTGCGACTTGTGGGCTGTCAGCGCGTATATGTAGCCGAACCACAGGTAAAACTTAGTAAATGCCGAGTACTCCTTCCAAGCTTCCTTCGGCGTATATACGTGATGGCCGTGCGTATTCAGCTTCTCGGCCTTCTCGCGAGCCTCCACCGCCAGTTTTTCCTTCTTCACGAGATAGTCGTTCATGCCTTCCGGAGCGACCACGTAAGCCGTCACGGTAGTCTGTCTGGCCTTCTTTCGCACGACGTTGCGTACCTTAACCTTGTAGCACTTGATTCCGTAGGCCGGGTCCTCCACGTCCTCTATCTCGACAAGTCGTAACCGTTCCTCCACGTTGAACAAGACCGTGAAGAACGACGACTTGCCACGGATGACGTTGTTTCCGTATGTCTTCACCACGCGGACTTCCTCGCCGACCTCGACCGTGCGCTTGCAATCCGGGTATAGAACGGACCGGACTTGCTCGTTGATGGCGTCCACGGCGGCGTTGGTATAGGCCACCGCCATCGCGTAGCTGGAATCCGCCTTGAACTCGTCGCGCATGAAATACTCGAGCATCTTGTTCATGAAAGGACGCTGCAGATGGTAGAAGTAGATGCCGGTACCGTCCGGCGCGACGCTGGTCTCGTGGGGGAATAGGTCGACCGGCGACTTCATGTCGGCTCGCATTGCAGTCACGGCTCCCAGAATCGGGTTCTCCGACGCCGTGCGCATCACCTTGGTCAGCTCTACTTGCCACGGGAGCTGGAAGATGATAGACTCCAGCATTCCGTTGTTAGCGTCGTCCACGGGAGGTATCTGGCAACGGTCGCCCACGTAGATGACCTTGATTGACGTGTAGATGAGCAGCTGCTTCTGTATCTCGTTCAGCAGGGCGAGCGACACCATTGAGGCTTCGTCCACGATGACGAGGTCGTACTCGTGCAAGTGGCTCTCGTTCTCCTTCTTGAGTTTCGGCCTTCCGTCGGTAAAGTCAAGAAGCACAAGCCCGAGCAGCGAATAGATAGTACGGTCGAAGTCCCGACCGGTACGCTCGGCTATGACGTCCACCGCCTTGTTCGTAGGCGCGGTGCAGTAGTAGACAGGTGACTCTGAGTCCTTGTCTAGTTCGTCCAGAAGTACGTTGATGAGGGAGGTCTTGCCGGTGCCGGCCGCACCGTACAAGACCATCTGTCGGCGTTCGGCCTGTTGGAGGAAGTCCTTGATCGAGGCCAAGGCTTTCACTTGGTCTTCGTTCAAGTCCCCCATGGTGAGTCTTTTATCCATGGTATAACCTTTTTCACGTATTTTTCGAATTCTTCGTACAGTTGGTCATCGTCGCTTATGCTACCGAAGCAAACCTTGCCGTAGTCGTCCGCGAAATTGGACACCAGCTGGAAGACACGCCAGTCCGGGAAGTAGGTACGGTGCATCCTGCACAGGTAGTCGTACAAGGCGTCAAGACGCTCCGGGTCCAAGTTGTTCCAACCGCGTGTCGCGCCGCGCTCCGAGGCATACCGGTCGACTGTCTCCGATACCTTGTCGTCCTCCATGTAGAACAAGTTGATGTCGTTGAAATCAGCCCAGTCCAACATGTCTTTGAATACCGAACATATGTGCATGTCGGGATAAACGTCCTTGTGGACTTTCTTGATGTGCTCGTAGATTCCGGTGAGTCTGTTCGGGTCGCGCATATTGTTTTCCTTTCGTTTTAATATAGTTAATATGAATTTCAACCGCAAATGTTGACAAGTGCCGTCAAATAAGTTATATTTGCGGTTATGAAAAATTTACAAAAAATCAAGAACATATTGTTGTCCGACAACGCATGGGAGGCCGTGCTGGCCGAGAAGGAACTGTTCGGCCCGACCATCGCCGAGATGGACGGCGTCCCCCACGTCAACTACCACGCCGAAGGCGGCGTCCTCGACCACGTAAAGCTCGCGTTCGAGGAAATGCAGAAGATTCCGGACCACGACTGGTTCGACTTGTTGCTCGTACTGTTCCACGACGTGGGAAAGCGCAAAGCTCTGGCCGAGAACGGCGGCAAGAACATGGCCAAGCACGAGGTTCACAGCGCGAACTGGTTCTGCGAATGGTGCGAGCAGTTCGACGTGTTTGGCGAAGACCGCATCTTGCCCATCGTCGGCGACTGGGTAATCCGTTCCCACATGGACGCCCATCACCTGAACGAACGTTCATCGGTCTACGGCGTCATGCTCGTCGTAACGCACGGATGGTTCCCACGCCTCGCCAGACTGGCGACTGCGGACGCACTGGCGACGCTCGACGAGGACGGCAATCCTCGCTGGCCGTTCTCCGACGTACTGTCCAGCCCTAACGTGCAGAGATGGCTCGGCAAGCCGAAGCCGCTCCCCATCGTCTCGGAGGACGACTACCGCGACCGTGGCGTACCGGAGAAAGTCCTTCCCGAGGTGGTCGAGTTCGGCTTGAAGATCCAGCTGAACAGCAAGCATACCGACCCGGCACATATCATCAACGACGTCCTCACGTGCGGCAAGATCAAGCAGCTCATCAAGGACGAGGAGACCCGGCTGGCCATGGCCGAAGTCCGTCGTTGGCAAGAATAGCCGCATTAAAAACTTGCTAGGAACCACCGGGACGCCCCGGTGGTTTTTTGCGTTCCTACACCGTCTTCTTGATAAACTACAGGTAATCCAATAGAATGAGCGGTGTATGCAGAATGTTACCCATGTGTTGACCAATGAACAAAGCGAACTGAGAGCGGATACGGCTGAGGCTAGTCGCCGTCGGTTGAACGCTCGCGCCAATATCGGGCTGGACCAAGTAGACAATACCAGCGACGCCGACAAGCCAATTTCGTCCGCAACGCAAGACGCCCTTGACAGCAAGATGGACGTCGACAACGGTACGTATCTGAAATCCGCAGAAGTGTCCGGTAACGGTTATACACTAACCATCCGCCCGAACAACGGGGACGTGATCGAGTTCCAAGGCGGAGGGATAGTCGAAACGGTGCAAGCCGACTGGGCGGAAAACAGCCCGAGCGACCCGTCATTCATCAAGAACAAGCCCGACTTGAGCGGTTACGCAACTACGTCCGCAATGGATACGGCGTTGGGACAGAAGCAAGATACTATCGACGATCTGAACACTATCCGGTCGGGTGCCGCAGCCGGCGCAACCGCCGTGCAGCCAAGCGTTCTCGATGATTACGCCACGACAAGCGATTTATCAACCGGTTTAGCCGGAAAACAAGAAACCATTGACGACTTGTCTACGATACGAGAAGGTGCATCCGCCGGTGCAACCGCTGTGCAACCATCGGCATTGGAAACCGCAATTAGCGGCATCCGTCAAGTACCAGTGTCGGAATCGACAGACCTCAACAAGGTATTGACCGTCAACGGCAGCGGAACGCCTGTATGGGCTCCGGCACAAGGCGGTGGCGGCGGGGCATCAGTCAATGACGTAACCGTGAACGGAACATCCGTAGTCGACAGCAACGGCGTAGGTGTCGTAATCGTACCGACAAAGACTTCGGATTTGGCAAACGATTCTGATTTTGTAACTTCAGCTGATATTCCAACCAGTACATCCGACCTTAACAACGATTCTGGATTCATCACATCTACTGACATACCGGTAACTGACGTTAAAATCGGCAATACCTCGGTCGTCAACAACCAAGGTGTTGCCGAGATTCCCGACATGAGCGGATTTGCAACAACCAGTGCCATGAATACGGCTTTAGCTGGGAAGCAAGATACGATTAGCGACTTATCCGACATCAGAGCCGGTGCTGGATTAGGTGCAACCGCCGTTCAACCGAGCACACTATCTAGCGTCGCTACGAGTGGAAATTATGAAGATCTAACTAACAAGCCAACAATTCCAACTGTCCCAGTGCAAGACGTGACAGTCAACGGTACGTCTGTTCTGGACAATGGAACAGCCGCCGTCGTAATACCGGCACAAGTACAAGCCGACTGGGAATCGTCATCAGGTCTTTCCGAAATTCTACACAAGCCTGATTTGAGTGCATACGCTACTACAAGCGCACTGAATAATGCCCTAGCGGGAAAGCAAGATACTATCAATGATTTGTCTGATATTCGCTCAGGTGCCACAGCTGGTGCAACTGCCGTGCAACCGGGTGACTTGGCTATTGTTGCTACATCCGGATCGTACAACAGTCTCATTGATAAGCCATCAATTCCATCCAATACATCCGACCTTACTAACGACTCTGGGTATATCACATCATCTGATATTCCGGCGCAATCCCAAGCAGATTGGACGGAAGCTGACAATAGTAAACCAAGTTTCATCAAGAATAAACCTACAATTCCTTCTGTCCCAGTAACTGACGTTACAGTAAATGGTTCATCCGTCGTTAATAACGGAACCGCTGCCGTTGTGGTGCCAACACAAGTTCAAGCTGACTGGAATTCATCGTCTGGGCTATCGGAAATACTCCATAAGCCAGACTTGAGCGTGTACGCCACGACTAGCGCAATGAATACAGCACTTGCGGGCAAGCAAGATACCATTAGCAATCTCAGCACTATTGAAGCGGGGGCAGCAGCGGGTGCAACTGCCGTGCAGCCGGGCGAATTGGCTACTGTTGCTACATCAGGCCAATACAGTGACTTGACTGGCACGCCGACCATTCCCACCAAGACATCCGACCTCACGAACGATTCCAGTTTCATCACGTTGTCCGACGTCCCAGCGCAAGCCCAAGCCGACTGGACAGAAAGCGACAACACCAAAGCTAGTTTTGTCAAGAATAAACCATCCAACCTTGTTCAAGATGCGAATTACGTACATACGGATAACAACTACGACAATGCCGCAGTAACTAAACTGGGAACTATTGAATCTGGTGCACAAGTCAACGTCCAAGCCGACTGGAACCAAACCGATTCGAATGCGGATGACTACATCAAGAATCGCCCGACAATTCCGGCGGCTCAAGTCAACGCCGACTGGAATTCTACAACTGGCGTATCCAAAATTCTCAATAAGCCATCGATTCCAACCAATACTTCGGATTTGAATAATGATAGCGGATTTATAACGGTTTCCGATATCCCAGCACAAGTCCAAGCCGACTGGACGGAAACTGACAATACCAAAGCTAGTTTTGTCAAGAATAAACCAAGTTTGGCCACCGTGGCCACATCTGGTTCTTATACAGACCTGTCCAATAAACCTACGATTCCGTCTGTTCCAGTTCAAGATGTGACAGTTAATGGAACATCCGTAGTAAGCAACGGAACCGCAGCAGTCGTCGTTCCGGCTCAAGTTCAAGCTGACTGGACCGAATCGGACAACACCAAGGCAAGCTTCGTCAAGAATAAACCGACTTTGGCGACAGTTGCCACTAGTGGCAGCTATGGTGACCTATCCAATGCGCCAACACTGGCTTCCGTTGCAACCTCCGGTGACTATGACGACTTGACTAACAAACCGACCATCCCAGCTGCCCAAGTAAACTCGGACTGGGATGCCGTATCTGGCGTTGCCCAGATTCTAAATAAACCGTCGCTCTCAACGGTAGCAACGACGGGTTCGTATGATGATTTGATCGACAAGCCCACTATACCGACGGTACCAGTGACCGATGTTACTGTGAATGGGTCGTCCGTCGTAAGCAATGGAACCGCCGCTGTCGTAGTCCCAGCGCAAGCCCAAGCCGATTGGACGGAAACCGACAACACCAAGGCGAGCTTCGTCAAAAATAAACCATCGCTGGCCACGGTGGCCACATCTGGTTCTTACACAGACCTATCGAACACGCCGGCTATTCCTACGGTTCCAGTAACCGATGTTACCGTGGATGGAACGTCCGTGCTGAGCAACGGTACGGCAGCCGTGGTCATCCCAGTCAAGGACGTGACCGTCGGCGGAACCTCCGTCGTGACTAACCAAGGCGTGGCCGCAATCACCATTCCTTCGCAAATCCAAGCCGATTGGACAGAGGCCGATACTTCGGATCCTAGCTACATCGCCAACAAGCCGTCATTAGCCACGGTGGCCACGACTGGTTCTTATTCAGACTTGTCCAATACTCCAACGCTGGCTACCGTAGCAACGACTGGTTCGTACGATGATTTGATTGACAAGCCCACTATACCCACGGTGCCGGTGACCGATGTCACCGTAAATGGCTCATCCGTGGTAAGCAACGGGACTGCGGCAGTCGTCGTTCCGGCACAAGTCCAAGCCGATTGGACCGAGAGCGACAACACAAAACCAAGTTTCGTCAAGAATAAACCAAGTTTGGCCACGGTGGCCACAACGGGTTCTTATACAGACCTATCGAACACACCGACTATCCCTTCCGTCCCGGTAACTGACGTTACTGTAGACGGCACGTCCGTATTGAGCAACGGCACCGCAGCCGTGGTCATCCCAGTAAAGGATGTTACGGTAGGTGGTAGTTCTGTCGTGACCAACCAAGGTGTGGCCGCAATCACAATCCCAACTCAAGTCCAAGCGGATTGGGCGGAAAGCGATAATTCAGACCCTAGTTTCATCGCCAATAAGCCCGACTTGGCGGTCAAGGCGGACAAGGTGACCAGTGCCACGTCTGGCGACTTCGCCTCGCTCGATTCCAACGGTAACTTGACCGACTCCGGCGTATCGGCAAACAGTTTCAAGACTGTTCAGAATGCGGTAACCGATCCGACAGAAAACGGGACGGCGACCTCGTTTATCGACTCTATTAGCCAGAATTCCAACGGCGTGATTACGGCCACTAAAAAGACAATCCCGGCGGACTTGGTTTCCCGTACGGTCTACGTTGGCCAAGACTGTGTATACAACGACAAGGAATTCTGGGACAATGCGAGTACCGTTGCGGATGTAATCAATGATTATGCCAACCAGACGGTGACCGATTACCGAGGAAACTCAGTGTCTCTTGTTCGGTTCCAAGCTGAGTATGACAGCAACCGTTTCCGTATCGCCGCCATCGACGAAACTCCGGGCACGGTCGACTATAACAGGAAGATTGGTGGCCAGATTGTAGATTTGATAAGATGCGATTTTGGTATGACATCGTTACCAAACTATAATGAGCGAATGCTGAACACTGATTTCTCCATCATTTTTGAATCCTTGTTGCAAGGCTCGCCGAAAGACGCTTACGTGTATCTGTATGACGCAAAACTTTCTGATTTTCTTACGTTAGCAAAGAAAACCCAGTATCTAGATATGATTCGTGCTTATGATGCATGGCCTTATGTTAACAAAGACACCGCATACGATAACTACCTAATGGCGAACAGTTATGAATATCGTCTAAGCCTATTTACTCCAGTAGCAACTAGTTGGCCAACCAATAGCTGGACATCGACTCGTTATTTAATGGCCGGTACCAAAGACACTTCCGATAAAGTCGTTCTATTAATGCGCCATGCCGAACGAGGCAGCGATACCAGTGTTAATGGCGATATTAACTCGGAGGGTGTCAGTACTTTAACAAGTATCGGCCAACAAAACCAAGATGGCAAGAATTGGTCGAGCGGTGGCGCATCTTATACCATTGATAATTTTCCAGCCAACGATACCACCTATTATTCCACAGAATATTTACGTTGTCGGCATTCGGCACAATTACTCGCAGAAAAACGTCTTGATACTAATTTTGCCGCATCTGACTTTAGCGGTGTTACAGTTCTAGCAGACATGCTAACTCGATACCGTTTCTTTAAACAGCCAGCGTCGTCTGGAAATAGTAGTTTAATTAGAACTTATGTATCGAACCCAAGTAATTTGACAAGTACCCAACTCACCGAGAATTTCGGCGTTAGTTCGGCAGCGGAAGCTCAAGCTAAACTCGCTGCGGATTATGACCGTATTTGCCGTGAAATTCTCGATAAATCAACTGCTCGTCTAAATACCTTCTTCACGCACGACTTTTTCACCTTACCTATGGCGTACTGTGCGTCAAATGGCTACTTTGACTTCTCTGGAAACAGTAGTATAGACAACCGAAACTGGATTAACTACTGTGCTGGTGTTGGTATGGTTCTTCATGCCGACAAGACATTTGAAGTTATGCCTATCCGTGGAAAAAGTGAAGGTTCAATGACGATATAATAAAAAACGTGGCGCAATGCGCCACGCTTTTTTAAAATTTAGCAACACTTACTTTTTGTCAGCGGTCGGCTGTTCAGCGACCTTGGTCTCCTCGACCTTGGTTTCCTCGACCTTTGCATCGGGCTCTTTTTCCGGGTTCTGCTTGTAGATATCCCGACGACGACGGATGCCTTCCTTGCGGAGCTTGTCGCACTTCTCACGGAACTCCTTCTGGCGTTCCATGAGTTGCTTGATGAAGGTGGACACCTTCTCCTTGTCGACAGGCTTAGACTTGCCGTCCTTGTCCCTGATTTCGCTGGGCAGATTACCCGACTTTACCGCACGGTCTGCACCGTTCAGACCCTTGCGGAACAGAGTTTCGAAGAGCGACTTGTTAATGGCACGACGCTCTTCGGCTGTGATACGGTGTACTGGTTTGTGATTTGCTTGTGTCATTGTTATCTCCTGGTTGTCACCAACCGTTTATTATTCTTGTAATTGAGATTCTTGGTTCAGTATATGAACTTCACGGATACCATATACATCTTCGGTAACATCAACCTCATATACTTTATCCGGTAATAGCTCATAACATGGCGTACTATCCGAACCCATGTAAAGCTTGATAGGTACACCACCGTTAGAAATTTCAAGATTACCGTTATTTTTCACGAAATGTACAGTGGTACAGTTGTCTAAGATTATCTTAGCATTATTACCCCAACTGCGTTCAAACGTTAACCGTATACTAGTTACATTGGTTGGAATCGGGTTGTCAGCATCAGTAAACTGATGTATAACCGGATTATCGTTAACATATTCAATAATGTCCACGGGTTCATCGATAGATTCAGCATCCTCGAACGACAAGTAATTGTATGTATCCATACCAATAACTCGTTCGGCGGTGTAATCCAAGAGATACTCTTCGTCTTCATCATATTCCAAGGATAATCCATCATCCCAGTCCCACCGCATACCGTCTACGGCATCACCCTGTGCATATTTCATACACAAGAATGCTTGGTTATATTCATCTGTCATAACATACAGATAAGCTTCGGTATATGAACCATGAGAAATTTGCGTAAACCACATCACTGGGTCATACGTGGTTCTCGATGCGACCAAAGGAAGATTTAACGAGTAGTTTTTCACTTCCAAGATCACAAGTCCGGAATCAACTGCCATGAATACATAAATACTTGATACATCTAACGTATCCGTACCGAACCATTCTGGATCTGGCACAATTACATGGAACCAGACATTATTCTCATGCAAATAATCTGGGTCTAGTATGTATGGTCCATTATACGATTCATCACCAACATCGTCACCCGATTTTGCGTATGGGTCGATATATTCATTCCATATATAATCATCATCAATATCCAAAGTCAACTTCGGTTGGTACGCGAAAACAAAGATGCCCTTTTCTTCTGATGCGGCAAGAACATACGTTACCTTGACTGGCATCGGTGGTAAAGGAACATTACTCGATGCGGCTTTCGGCCCATCATTGTTAGCATACATTGATGGTAATTGATCAACTTCAGCGATAGCAAACAATCCACCATTGTCAATATCGAATACACGGAATCTTAGGTTGCCACCCGTATACCAAGGCGGCATGAAATCAAATTCCGTATTAATATCATAAGGACGTTCTACGTTTTCAACAACTGACTTGTCATCCTTGTAATTTGGTTCGTAGTCCAAATACACGTCGATGCCCTGCGGTCCAAACCATTCATAAGCATCCATGGCCGCCTTGATAGTCTTAACATAGACCGCACGTGTCTCGGTCGCAACGATTTTCCAGTCAACCGGTTCGCTGCCGACGATGCGGTTGGCTTCCCAGTCTGGCGTGATGCAATCCATGTCCGTCATCGGATACGGTGTATCACCATCAGCTTTGCCAAACACGAAATCACATACAGCTACACAGTTGTATCCGAATGGCGTCGTAGTCTCAACATTGGCATTCTGTTTTGTTTTGGTTCCGATGGTCAGCATCTGCTTACTATCTGGCGTCAAACTAAATGATCCAGTAACGTCATAGGAATTTCCAGTAACGTCATATACAGACACTAGAAGATTATGGAATCCATCATACACGAATGGAGTAGTAAAGTTAATTTCAACCCAATGTTGTGCTGGTTCCCCACCGGTTGGCAAAGTAGAAACAAAATGAACATTATCCATGAACTGTGGGATCCTAACAGGAATATCCACAATATCTGTTTTACTGGTAAACTCATTGAATCTAGTATGTCTAAAATAGATTGCCAGATTTCTAGTCATTTCAGCCGCCCAGTATGGCGAATAATAAAGACGCATACCGGTAATCTTGCCACCACGACGAATATATCCAGCCGGATATATCATGTGAGACACGGAGCTAATGGCATTAAACGAATTGACTGGAATCGGGCCGAAGTGTCCAAGATTCTCAGATCCAGCCTTTGACGACCCAGCTTCATCAACTACATAGGAGCCTTCTGTGAAGTTCAGTTTGACCGACAGCATGCCGTTGCAGAACCGCATGTCGACATCATCACCAAAACTTTCGCTGATATTGATCGGATTAACGCTGTAGAAACACAACGAACGATATTCTTCATTGTATTCAGAATTATTGTCTTCTGGTTCAACATACGGAGTGAAATATACTTCTGGCACATCGCTCTCATACATTGATTCACCACCCGTATGGTCATATACCATAACCAACAGATTTTCTGAATCTGAACCACTAAATTCATAATTATTGAGCGGAATGACAAACTGGCCATTCGGCATAGACGAAACCATGCCGCTATACACCAAATTGTCGGATATCATCATCGATTGAAGAAGTTGAGCACGATATTCTTCCTTATTTAACATATCTGGCAAGAAGTCTATTGGTATTTCAGTGACGAACACATCTACAACTCGATTACATTCAAGTCCGTGACTATTGCGGAAAACAGTCAAACTTGAAATGACACCATTACAGACGATTTCGCCTCTCGATATGATATGACACGAAATGGAATACGGCTTTCCATCAATCGCAACGAAACGAACATCAGTATTGCTTGCGGCACGTGTACCTACTTCGACATCGTAAGAATACTCTGGAACGACGTATGGCTCGGAGAAACCGAACGTGATGTTTGATACACCATGTAGACATTCAACCGTTTCAGATTCGGGCGTTTCCGGAACAATCCATATATCATTATTATTAGTTCCAAGGTCAATCGGAGAATTACACGAACGGCATATAGTGTTATAACCAGTATAATTATCGGTATCGGAATAATACACCGTCAAATCCTCGGTGGGTTCCGAAGCGTCATTTTCATCATAAACCGAGTGTCCAGTCTTATCCCAAATTACGACCAATAAATTCCGTGTATGACTATAGTCAAATGACGGCGGTGTTAACGTTCTATTATCCACTTCGCAGATAGGTAACTTGATAACTCCATTAGGTTCAAAAAATACAGAACCTTCATACACTAAGTCATCAGAATCTACAATTGGATAAACAGGGTCAGAACTATTAAAATCGTTAAAATTACTATCGTCCACTTCTTTCAAGAACACTCGAATATTTCTGAGTGCCATTTGGCCCGGACCACACTTAAACTTGAGTGAAGTAATGCCCCCTTCACCACCAATATCATCTTTATCATATAGATGATACGACACTGAGTATGATTTATTTCCAATACCAATCAAACGGTCATCATATTTATTTCCAGAGACGGTGAAAAATTCAGGAACGTTGTCCAGATTCTCGGTACCGACAAAGTCCATGATGGAGCCGTCACCACCTTCGATGCGAAGCTGTACGGCGTCTTTGCCGTGATAGACCGCCGGATTGATCTCGCCGTGCATCTCCCACGAATGGCCGACAGAATTCTCGCCATCCGAAACGGACCGCATTTCGCTGTCGTCATCATTCTCAGGCATGGCCAAGTTGTAAATGATGCCCTTACCAAGCACTGCGGCATTATGGGCATCGTTGAACGACGTGCTGTCATTCAGCTTGGCATAGCTGCGAACAAAGTCATTGTCCATATTCTCGACGGACAGCTTGGTTCTAGTCAACACACCAGTTACGCCACTACCGGTGATACCGCCGTCCTCGTCTTCGTCGGTACGGAACGTGATGCCAGCCTTTACGTGGACATTGGCCAAATTGTGCGGCAATCCGTCAACCAGCCCAAGAGCCACCGGGATCTCAGTCATACCGTGCCATTCGAGACCGTAGATCGGCGCAAACTTCTCAAACGCATCCTTGATGACATCGTCCATGCCAGAGGGGTTCAACGCACCAAGAATCAGCTCGGCAACCAATTCAAAATTGTAGTTTCCAATGGCACGGAGAAGCAGTTCTGCAATCGCCGTACCAATCATCCCACCGAAGTTGCTGATGCTGATTACAGTAGATGCAGGTGCAGCTCCCGCGACTTTCGCAAGGCATTGCGTCGAATAAAGCCGCATAGTATCGCCATCGAAGCGCAAGAGAGACAGCGGCCATTCCTTTTCGACGAGCTTGTACATAGCTCTCTGGTTAAGCAGCGTCGAGAAGGACAACGTCATATTGTTGACTTGCCGAAGGATGTCAACCAGATTTTCGAGACTGGTACCGACCCCAATCAAGTCAGCAATCGCATCGATCAAGGCTTGAATATCCTCCAAACCCGGAAGGCGATCACCATACTCCTCAATCAGCGGCAACGCCTCTTCGAGCACGTCGATGAACTTCGTCAGGTCGAGACCCTTGTTGGCGTCACCGGTAATCGGCGCGAAGATGTTCCAGCCGTTGACCTCGACGATGAAACCCTTGTGAGGATCTAGGTCGAGATCGATGTCTTGTTCATTCATCAAGTCTTCAAGACCGGGAATCGTGCTGACACGGCGGTTGATGTCCATGCCCATGCAGAAGACGTAGAAAATGTCGTCGTTACGGCCAAGCGTAGCATCGGCCAGTCCGGAGACCAATCCAGCTGTCACGGCTTCTGGGTCATCAATCGTGACATCAAACAGCTGCTCAAGAAGAGCAATGATTGCGCTCTTGTTATCATCGCTGCCATTTTCGTCATCCGATTCGCCGTTATTCTCGCCGTCGTCCTCACCATCCAGCGATTCGCCGTCACGGTTGACTTCCAGCTTGGTTATGCCACCCTTCGACGGTTCGCCTTGCTGCAGTGTTACCGGGTGGTCAATATCCGAATTGTCGTCGGATTCATTGTTCTCGGAAGCGGAACCTCCACCAATAAGTCCGCCCAGACCGCCAACTGCGCTGCCGAGGCTACCTTCCTTGATCTTGTCCCAGATTGCGGACGATTCGCCATTGGTCATCTGTCCAATCACGGCCATAAGAGCTTCGATGCTGGACAAGTCAACGCCAGCGTCACGGAAAGACTTGAGGTCAATCGCATACGAATTCGGTAGACCCACAGCGACGTAGCGAGGCGTGATGAACGGCATACTGCGCTTGTATGCGATACCGAGACCGATTCGCAAGATACCGCCGAGAGTAACGTCGATATCCACTTCGTAAGGCATCAAGGTATCGTAAAGCACGCCGAGAATTGTCGTCAGCATTTCGCCTTGGATGGATTTCACGATGTCCTCGTAGGTTTCCATCGTCCAATCGTCGTAATCTTGCTCAGTAACCGAGTGGTCGGAAATCCACGTCTCGAAATCGTAAGTCAAAGTAACGTCGATAGCCGGGTCGTAGTATTCATCGACGACATCGTCGGCATATTCATACACGGCAAACCGTTCCAGAGGCAGCTGGCCAGTGATCAACTTGATAGCGTCACCTTCCTCGAACGGCACGTATCCTTCCTGATAGACCGGCTCGATATTCAGCGGCACCACTTCGCCAGCAGGGGCACGGAAAGCCATGTTGAACTGGTTGAGACGTGCAATGTACTTGTCCAAGATAGCCGACGGAATCTCGTCAAGGTAATAGCCTACCAAGCTGCGGATATACTCGTCAGTAGTCGTGTAGTCCTTGACGATATGTCCGGCGTTCACTTGCCATCTGTTATAATCATGCTGGGCATTTTCTCGTTCGGTCGGGTCATCGAGGTTCGGCACGTATTCGCTGAAATCAAGGGGTTCATCGCTTTCGGAATACGAAGACGGTACCTTCGGGTATAGATAACCATGATAATCACGGTAATCATCGTAATCTTGACTACCTCTAGCATACATGTACAGGTCGAACCGTTCGAGCGGAAGCGTACCTTGCGTCAGTTGCATCGCTTCGTCATAGGTGAACGGCGTAAACCCGTCCTGATACTCGACGGGCTCTTCTTCTCCACCGTCTTCCTCGCCGGAACGCTGCGGTTCGGTCGGCTTGCGGTAAGCCAAGTTAATCAGGTTGAAATCCTTCTGATAAGCCGAAGCGTACCAAGCACGTTTGATGCCCTGGATCTTGTTGCCGTCTTCGAGGGTGCCGAGAGAATTCTTGATGGGACCGACGATGGTCGAGAAAAAGCCCGGAATTCCGAAGCTCAAATAGACCGTCTTACCCTCGGCCTGAGCACGTGCTATATCCCACCAAGTGGATGTCATGCCGTGGAGCACGACCATGTTTCCGCCGCCCACTCCAGCAACCGGCAATCCGCCGATGGTGGTCACCTTGCCTTGGTTGATGCCCAGCTCAAGCGATGCACCGTTGACATCCGCATTGGTGCGTTCGGAAAAAATCTTGCTCGAACCGAAATTGGCAATCATCTCTGGAATATCGCTATGTACGTCGCTCATCGGTAACTCGTCAGTAGTTTCCCGATAGTTTATATATTTTCGCCATCCGGCGCAACGAATCAGAGGCACTGGATGGCCACCGTGGCCAATATGCCGCCGAGGAAGAATACAGCAGCAAGCAACATCTCGCCGAGCGTCTTGGACTTGGATGCCGCATAGCGCTCGAGCATCCGGGCACGTTCCATTATGGCATGCCTACC
>Ga0129306_1001206_pt1 | contig 31394 bp, 29 predicted proteins | sample P827metagenome_FD_94438 | JGI IMG/M metagenome (GOLD analysis project Ga0129306, IMG submission 94438) | Capybara group fecal microbial communities from Wisconsin, USA - P827 metagenome | ecosystem: Host-associated > Mammals > Digestive system > Large intestine > Fecal | place: USA: Wisconsin...
CATGACCTTTTGAAAGGGACGATCATCATCGACGGGGCGGAGTATGTGTATCACGCGCCCGCGAACGATCCTAACCACCCGGAGGTCGCAATGTTTGTGCGCAAATCCAAACAAAGTTCTCCGACCGAGTGGCTGAACGATTTCGTGCGAGTGCAGAATTTCTCGGGACGGTCGAAGCACGTGGAACTCTGGCGGATCCGGGAGACTCCGGACGCAGAAACAGATTCCGCCATAGACATTTTTGTGTTTGATTTCTGAGGCATTCGGCGTTGTTCAACCGCGCGGAAAAGGATGATCTGTCATGAAACGAACAATCACCATCACCTTCTTTATACTCTTCCTCATCTCCGTCGCCGTGTTCATGGCGTTCGGGCCGCAGATCCGCGCCGCGCTCTCGCCGGAGATCCGGTACGAATACCCCGTCATGCAGGACGTGGATGGTCAGCTCATGAACACGATCCCCGCGTCCGCGGTCTGGACGGGCGAGGACGGGGAGAGCTACGCATGGCGGGTCAGCCGTTCGGACGAGTTTCCGGAATCCACCTTCGTGGTGAACGCCGTCCCCGTCGCGGTCGAGCGTGAGGCGGACGGCATGGTCTGGTTCGGTTACGGCTTCGGAGGTCTGTCCTCGTCGGACGCCGTGGCGGTCGCATGGCCGGGGACCTTGAAAGAGGGGATGTGCGTGAGGCCGGGGAGAACTTGATGCTTCTCTCGGGCGGCGGGGTGAATTACTGGCATTCGGTCATTGCGTCGGAACTGGACCGGGTGGAAGAGGGGACGAGGGTGAGGATGGAGATGGCGGACAGGTAACAGAAACAGAAAACGTAATTGATATTTTGTCACAAGCACCTTCTCGGTAAAAAACGTCAGGTGCTTTTTTTATTCTACCCACGAAAGGAGATTTCATGCCGAACACGATACTGACCGAACTCCCCCAAATGCGATCCGATCTTAACGCTTTGGAAGCAGAGCAAGCTGAACTTGAAGCAGAAGTGCTCCGGCTGCAAAACCGACAGGATGCAGTCAGAGGTCAGATCGCCGCCGAAAAACTTCCGGTTCTGTACGCCGAGAAAGCAGCCAACGAAAAAAAGATCGCAGAGCTTCAGGAGCGTCAACGCTACTGCGAAATCCAACTGAAGATCTGCGAGAAGAAAATGAAGGAGTATGAACGCAAACAGCGGAACCGAAGAATCTTTACACGCGGCGGAATGCTTGAAGCGTTCCTCATCGAACCGCTCCTGCTGAGCGATGAAGATGTACACGATTTCCTTGAAAAAGTATTCCGAATGCCCGAAGTTGTTAGTTTGCTCCGTAAATTGATTGATGACGCCTGCACATTGGAGGACGACGAGTCCGAAAAGGACGCGGAGGACGAAGAAAACGGGGGACCCTTCGTAGAAGGGCGCAATTATACACCGTAAACGGTGCAATTGCGCTCTGCGAGGCTTTTGTGACCTCCGGTCAGTCATTGGATTTGCACATGGTGCAAATCACAGGGCAAGCCCTGCGCCGATAAATCGGCTACCCGGACACTCTTTTCAAAAAAGAGTGCGAGAAAAAAGAGGAGGCGAGAAAAATATCCTGTCCGCATTTTGAAATAAAAATCCGACAGCGGAGCAAAGGACAATCCGCTGTGGCCGGTGCCGCGTACCAAAGCGGTGAAAGACTGTACTCCGAGTTCGACCATCGGACAAAGAACTATTCTTACAAAGCCGGCGAGGTCATCGCAAAAGGAATCCTTCTTCCCGAACGTGCGCCGCCCGAATATGAAAATCGGCAGACGCTCTGGAATGCCGTGGAGAAATCTGAAAAGCAATGGAATGCGCAGCTGTCCCGCGGTATCATCATGGCGATCCCGCGTGAAGTCCCCAAAACTGAATATGAAAAACTGATCCGCGATTATTGTCAGGAGCAATTCGTCTCCAGAGGCATGGTCGCGGATTTTGCGATTCATGACAAGGGGGACGGAAATCCTCATGCGCACATTATGCTGACCATGCGGGCGTTCGATGAAAACGGACAGTTCCTCCCAAAGGCTCATAAAGTTTACGATCTGGACGAAGATGGGCAACGGATCAAACTTCCGTCTGGCGAATGGAAAAGCCATAAAGAAAACACGGTCGATTGGAACGACCGGGGGAAAGCGGAAATCTGGCGAAGCGCGTGGGCGGAAATCTGTAACCGGTATCTTGAACGCGCCGGGAGCGAAGAACGTCTCGACCTTCGTTCATACGAAAGACAGGGACGGGACGAATTGCCGACGATCCATCTCGGTCCGGCTGTCGCACATCTCGAAAAGAAAGGTGTCCCTACGGAAATCGGAAATTATAATCGGGCGATTAAGGCACACTATTCCAAACTGTCCCGCCTGCGGAAATTGATTTCGGATATCGCGTCCTGGCTGAAACGATTCCGGGAGGTGGTTCGGGAAGTCAAGGAAGAAATGAAGCCGCAGCCGACGATTCTGGATTATCTCAACGCCTACGCCGATATGCGAAAGGCGGGGCGGATCGATTGGTCAGCCGGGGCGAAACGGAAGGCATCGATCAAGGATTTACAAACGAAGGCTGACGTTTTCGCATGGATGGAGCAGAACAAAATCTTCACCCTTGCCGATCTCGACCGTGCCGTCTCAGAATGTCAGGAGGACTTCGACCGGATTTCCCAAAACCGCCATGCCGTTAAGAAAATCGAAACCGGATTGAAATATATCGACACGGTGATCCGCTTGAAGCCCATCGCAGACAAAGCAAAAACCGGATTCAAGATTTTACGTGAGCGGTACGCTGAAGAACATGCCGACGAGATCGCGGAATACGACAAAGCCGTCCGGTATCTGAAAGCGAATCAGATGATTCCGGACGACCGAAAAAAATATGAAGGGAGACGCGACGCCCTTTTGCGGGAGATCAAGCAAACCGAGGAGAAGCTCTGCGCTGCTGACCTTGACCCTGAGATCATTCGGACAATCCGGTATCAGATCGAAAAGGTGATGCAAGCCGGAGGGATTCCGGAGAAAAAGGAAAGCGTGCTCGGAAAGCTCGAACGGTTCAAAGAGGAAGCCAAGACGCAGAAGCGACAGGAGGCGGAGAGGAAGAAGACTATACTTGAGTGAGGATTGTTGTCCATTCTGCATTATTGTTAGGAGATTCTTCGAATTGAGAATCAAATTTTATAATTCGTTTTCGATTCGCTTAAGTATATTGAGTATCTGCCTTGTATCTGTATGATCCCATTCATATCTATCTTCATCACCATCGACTATACGCCTGTACCACTCATGGATACTAAGTTTAGAATCAATATCTATACGAAACTTTTGTGTGGTTGAAGCAGCCCAACTTCCTCGATAGTCTTTTCCTTCATCGTTTTCAGTATAGACTCGACTGATAAACCCATCGTATTTTGCGGGGTTTTCCAAAACTTTACAAAGGAGATCCTTTTCTTCGGGGGAGAGACGATATTTGGTTGTATCACAGTATTGACGGATGAGAGCAAGCTGATAATTTGGCATAAACAATTACCTCTTTGTTTTTTGCCTTTCGATGGACGTAGTATAACAGAAATTTCTGCATGGAAAGATGCCCCAACGTAATTATTTGTAAACTAAAGGACGGATGATACCGTGTCAGAGGCAAGAATCATGAAGCTACTCCTAACACACGATCAAGTGTTGCTAAATCTTCAAGGAGTTCTTCTTCGCTCTGGTTCAGGTAGGGGATACCGAGCGAATCATAAAACTCGATGAGGTCAGTTTTGTGAACGCCGAGAATTTCCGCCGCTCTGCCGTAGGAAATGGTCAGGTTCTGGATATACGGAAACAGGACCATGGCGTTACGCTCAAAGGAGTGCTCCATATCATCCGCGAGATAGGGGACCATGTCTTCGGGTACTGTAAGCTGAATGTTTACGGTCTTCATAGGAACGCTCCTTTCAGGAAGAGGTCATGAGGTTTTCCCTTCCTATAGTATAACCGAAGAACTTCATTCTGGCAAGCCCTTTGGCCGTAATTTTTCTGTAAACGAAAACCCGAATGATCAGGGCGGTTTCTTCCTTCCTTGTACGCCCCGGTACAGTACCCCGCCACCCTGGAGAACGATGCAGAAACAGGGGTGATTACCCATGTTTCCGAACCTCAGAATCCGTCCCTGTGTACAAGGATCGGGTTTTCTATTACGACAGCAATGCCTCGAACAGAAAAGGATGGGTAAGTACCCCCAAAAATAATTTTACAAAAGGAGATAATGAATGGAAGAAGAAAAGACTGAAATGACCTCTGAAACCAAGCCCCAGCCGAAGGGCATTCTTCACATGGAGAAGGACGGCACTTCCTACATCATCGGGCTGTACAGTAGCGAGACTGCATCCGAGACGCTGGAGGACAAGATGAAACGGCTCATCCAGCGGGAAGTAAAGGAGGGGAAGGTCTGAGAACATGACGGATCGGGCGAGCTCCGGCCCGCGCCGCGCCTTTCATGATGAAAATCTTTGAAAAACGGAGGAAAATCTTGAAAAACTTCTTCGATACATCTTGACAAAACGGATCTTAAAGGTTCCGTCGCCGTGGAGTGCGGGAAAATGCTTCTGGACAAGGGATACCGCGTCCGGATCTTCAACACGATCAACTTTGCGAAGTCCATGCGGTACAATCCCTTCGCCTACATCCACGCCGAAAAGGACATTTTGAAGCTGGTGACCTGCCTGATCGCCAACACGACCGGAAACGCCAAATCCGGGGACGACTTCTGGGTGAAAGCCGAGACACTGCTTTACACGGCCCTGATCGGCTATCTACACTACGAAGCTCCGGCGGAGGAACAGACCTTCAGCACCCTGTGCAGCCTGATCAACTCGATGGAGGTACGCGAGGACGACGAAACGTTCAAGAATCCTGTGGATACCCTCTTCGACGAGCTGAAAGAGGCACAGCCGAATCACTTTGCCGTGAGGCAATATGAGAAGTTCAAATTGGCCGCGGGCAAAACATTAAAATCGATCCTGATTTCCTGCGGCGCGCGCCTTGCGCCGTTCGACATTCAGGAGCTTCGGGACCTGACTTCGGAGGACGAACTGCTGCTCGACACTATCGGTGACAAAAAGACCGCGCTGTTCCTCATCATGAGCGATACCGACGACACCTTTAACTTCTTAATTTCGATGGTGTACACCCAGCTTTTCAATTTGCTCTGCGAAAAAGCGGACGATTTCTACGGCGGGAGGTTACCGGTCCATGTACGCTGTCTCATCGACGAGGCGGCGAACATCGGGCAGATTCCCCGGCTGGAAAAGCTGGTGGCCACGATCCGCTCCCGCGAGATCTCCGCCTGCCTGATCCTTCAGGCACAGAGCCAGCTGAAAGCCCTGTACAAAGACAACGCGGACACGATCATCGGCAATATGGACACCTCCCTCTTCCTCGGCGGCAAAGAACCCGGAACGCTCAAAGAGCTGTCGGCCTCCCTCGGCAAGGAGACCATCGACACATACAACACGGGGGAGAGCCGGGGGCGGGAGGTTTCCCATTCCCTGAACTATCAGAAGCTCGGAAAAGAACTGCTATACTATCCGATGATGAGTTCGGCTGCCCAAAATACATGGAACAGGGACACGATCAGCCGGATAGTCAGAAAACACTCGGAAGGGGGGATAACTTACCTCACTTTACATGGACAAATAAAACAAATCAGGAGGGCTGCACCCTCCTGCGGCGCGACGCGCCTACCTCTTGCGAGCCAGTCCCCGGCATAGGATTTCTGCGGAAATCCTACGCCGCCGACTGGCAAAAAAATGCTTGTTCTGGGAAATCATGCCCTAATTATCACGGAATGATTTCATTCGTTGCATCATACACAACCGCAGTTCCCTCAAAAGCCATCTCATCAATGTTCGTCACGCTTTCTGGAATATTCAAAGTAGTAAGCCCGCTGTTCATGAAAGCACCGTATTGAATTTCCGTCAGGCTGTCAGGGAGGATTACTTCTTTCAGATTTTTGCAGCTCGAAAAAGCGTACAGTTCGATCACCTCCACTCCATCCGGGACGGTGAAGGTTTCTTCCGTTTTCCCGCACGGATACAGGACAAGTCGCTTTTTGTCTGCACTGTACACTACACCGTCCACGGAGCAGTATTTTTCGTTACCCTCCGCGATATTGATCTCCCGCAGGGAATCGCAACCGTCAAAGGATAAGAAGGAGATCGTCCTTATGTCTGCGGGGAGGTCAACTCTTGTCAGGTTGTCGCATTCCATGAAGGCGGACATGTCAATATCCAAAAGGCTCTCCGGGAATGTGATTGATTTCAGCTTGCTGTATGCAAAAGCCTTGCTTGCAATGACCTCTATTCCCTCCGGAATCGAATAACTTTCCGCGTCCGATGATGCGGGATAGGTATGCAGCCTGTGACGACTGGGTTTGAACAGCACGCCGTCTTCGGAAAGAAACCAACCGGAATTTTCATTTACGGTGATCTCACGTAGATTGACGGCACCGGCAAATGCGCCATCTTCAATTTCTTCTACAGAAGCTGGAATCACAACCGTTTCAACCGACGCATTCCTGGTAAAAGCAGCTGCACGAATCATCGTTATTGTTTCAGGAATCACAACGATCTTTTCCGCGCCGTTATAGCTGAGCAATTTCCCGTCGGCAACGGTGAACTGTGCCTCGTCCGTAGCAATCAGGCTATCCGTGTCATGATTCTTTAAGAGCTTGGGTAACGCCAGCAGCATCCCGGCGACAAGCAGCACACAAGCCGCGAATGCAGTCCATCTCCGGATCGCCGCCCGTCTGTTTTTGATCTTCTGACCGGAGGATGCCTCCACAATATAGGATAGATCTATCCCGCCGATTGAAATAAGAAGGTCTTCGCTTCTCATATCGTAATATTCCTCCCCTCCAGATATTTTCTTAGTGCTTTTCGCGTCCGGAACAACATCGATGTGACTTTGCTCACACTGAATCCGCAGTTTTGCGCAATGTCCGAGATGGAGTCCATATAGAAGTACCGCTTGACAAATACGATCCGCGCGTCCGGACTGATGCCCAACAGAAAATGGTTGATTGCTTCAGTGATACCTTGTTCTTCCATCTCTGAAATCAGACAATCACCCAGCTCGTCCGTTAGTTCCACCATGACAGCGGAACGCTTTTGCCGATTCTTCTTTTTCAGGCAGTTGAAAGAAATATGCCGGATGATGCGCAACAAAAACGGATAGTAATACGTTCTTGGCTCATTAGGCGGTATCAGCCCCCAAGCCGAGAGATAGGTGTCATTGACACATTCGTCTGCATCTTCATCACTCGATACGATCCCATATGAGAAACTGTGGAGCTTTTTTCCATATTTATTGGAAGTCTCGGCGATGGCGTCTTCGTCTCTTCTCAGGAACAAATCTATGATGCCGGAATCATCCAAAAAAATCACCTCTTTCCTTTCAGCTTTGGACTTCCTGCGTCTGAATGTGCTACCATTTCAAACGTGCGAAGTCCCTTCACCAATAGAAGCAACATTTTTGTTGAAATATTGCATGGAGGTTGAAAATATCTTAAAAAATTTTCGAAAAATTTTCGGAGACAAGTTTTCTCGGTAATTGTCATCTCGTCGCATCATAATCAATTCACCGGTTGAATACGGTCATACAGAGCATACTGGACTTCCATACCTACTACAAGAATTTCTCCTTGATGAGCATACCCGGCGGACTGGATTTGAGAAAGTCAAGCTCAAATTTGAGTATTCTTATTGTAGCATAAACTGACTGATAAAGAAAGAGGACGGGGGATAATCCTACGCCGCCGACAGGCGAAAAGAGTTGTCATGTTTTTTGAAATCGACCTGTCATGCCATTTGCCTGTTTTTTGCGATTTCCGGCATAATATATATGGGGAGCCGTAACAGGCTGCGAAGAACGAACTGAATACACCACGCCAACAAGGGATTTTTCTAAAAAGGGGAAATCCCTTTTTTCATTTCTGCGGGAAAGGAGGATGTGCATGAGCATGAATAAGCGAATGTCCAAGACACCGGATGCCCTGCCAAAACCGAGCGGCATTGTCATGATGCGGAAAGACGGATAGCCATTTGTCGCCGAGTTTTTCCCTATGCCAGCCCGGAACCATTCCGGGACTGAACCAAAACTGAAAGGAACACTTCAACCATGTCGAAAACCAAATTGGAAAGAGTCGAGAGCATCGACGAAGAAATCGCGCAGCTGCTGAACAGGCGGAAAGAGCTCATGCAGCAGCACCGAGAGCAGGAGCGGAAAGAGCGGACGAAACGCCTTTGCCGCCGCATGGGGCTTTTCGAGAGTCTTGTCCCCGATTCGATTCCGCTGACGGAGGAGCAGTTCAGGACGTTTCTTGAAAGAACCGTCGCTTCCCCCTTCGGTCGGGGACTGCTGGCGGATTTGACCGCGCAGAATGCGGTCATGCCCGCAGATCCCAGCGAGGATACGGTCGGGGACGCCGGGGATGCCGGGGTTACGGAGGGGGACGATGGGCAAGGGTAATGGGTTAGCACCCATCCCCTTGCTCATAGCAAGGGCGCACTTATATACCACATGAATGTGGTATGTGCGGTCTTGCAGACGGCGTTTGGTCCCTATCGTGGACAACCATTGTACCTGTCGGTACAATGAGAAGACGGCGGGTTCGGCCCGTCGCTGGTGCAACCAGCAGGAAGGGGGACTGCACACGGCGATCTATCATTGCAGCATCAAAATCATTTCCCGCGGCAAGGGCAAGTCCGCCGTTGCCGCCGCCGCTTACAGGGCGGGTGAAAAGATCACCAATGATTTTGACGGCGTTACCCATGACTACACCCGCAAGGGCGGCGTAGTCCATACGGAGATTCTGCTGCCCGAAAACGCTCCCGCCGCATACCGGAACCGCGCCGCTTTGTGGAACGCCGTGGAAAAGTCGGAAAAAGCGAAGAACGCGCAGCTTGCGCGGGAGATCGAACTTGCTATTCCACAGGAACTGACAAGGGAACAGGGCATTTCTCTCGTCCGGGAGTATGTGCGGGAGCAGTTTGTCAATGCGGGAATGTGCGCCGACATCTGCATTCATGACAAAGGCGAGGGGAATCCCCACGCTCATGTCATGCTGACGGTACGCCCTCTGAATAACGATGGATCATGGGGGGCGAAGCAGAGGAAGGCTTACATTCTGGACAAGAACGGGAACAAGATATACGACCGGAAGAAGCGGACTTACAAATGCAGCACCGTTCCCACCACCGACTGGAACGAGACAACCAAAGCGGAGGAATGGCGAAGCGCGTGGGCGGAAATCTGCAATCGGACATTGGAGCGGAACGGACAGGCGGAGCGGGTAGATCACCGAAGCTACGAGCGGCAGGGGATTGAGCAGATTCCGACTGTCCATTTGGGAACCGCCGCGTTCCAGATGGAGAAGCGCGGTATTCGCACCGAACGCGGCGACCTCAACCGGGAAATCGAATTGACGAATGCCCAGCTGCGGCAGGGGAAGGCGCGGATCAACAAGCTGCGGGACTGGCTGCATGAAGAACACGCGGACATTGACGCTCCCACTCTCGGAGAATATGTTGAACGCATTCTGCGTCGTCAACCTCAGGAAGGAAGATCACAGCATACACAAACAAGCTACAACCTGCAGGACGGCTCGAAACTGCTCTTCTTCCTGGAGCATAACAAAATCTGGAGCATGGAGGCGTTCGACGAATACCTGTCGTCCATGCTGAACCGTCGGGCGGATTTGCAGAAGGAACTGAATACCGCCGAACGCCGGATTTCCACTTTGGAAAAGCACCTTGAGCAATCCGACATTTTCTTCCGGTTCAGCGGCAAGAAGAAGCTGTCGGAATCCGATCAAATCCTGTTCGACGCCGCGAAAAGGTATTTGCAGGGCGTGATGAACGGGAGAACCAGGATTCCGGTAAAGGCGTGGAAACGGGAGCTTGCCGATCTTCTCGATCAGAAGAAACTGCTGTACTACAAATATACGCAACTCAAAGACGAGGTGAAGAATGTGGAGCAGATTCGGCGGAGCGTGGACAGCATCATCCGGGAGGAGGAACGGGACAGGGCTCGTCGCAGGGGACAGAATGTCTTATCGTAAATGAGAAGGCGGCGCGCACAGAACTCGGAAAAAACTGTGTGCTCCGAATCAATGAAGATGTATGACAGACCAACGGATATTTTGAAACTTACGGATATGTTATATCTGTGTAACAATCTTCAACGAAAGGAGCATCCATGTCGAGGAAAAAATCAGGTTCTACTGTTAAAAAAGAGTTTATCGTTATCCGGGAGTTCTGCGGCACGCAGCCGATGACGGAAGTCTTCGAGAAGCTGATCGAGCAGAGGGTCACGGACAGAATCCAGCAGGAAAAAATATCGGAATCTGAAGAAAAAATCCAGAAAGCCGGTTGAAAAATCCGCAGGGATACGGTATACTATGTGTATCGTGTCCCTGTTCATCATAAGGAGCTTATATGAACAGGAAAAACCAAAGCAATGCCAAAATCACCGCGCTGTACTGCCGTCTGTCCCTTGAAGACGGCAGAGACAACGAGAGCATGAGCATTTCCAACCAGAAGGTCATGCTCCGAGACTACGCCGAAAGTATAGGGCTCTACAATTACGAGTACTATATCGACGACGGGTTCACAGGGCGGAACGTAAACCGACCGGCTTTTCAGAAAATGGTGGCGGATATTGAAGAAGGCCGCGTCGGATGTGTAATCACAAAAGACCTCTCCCGTCTGTCCCGCAACTACATCGAGGCGGGCAGTTATATCGAGATTTTCTTCCCCCGCCACAACGTCCGGTATATTGCCGTCACAGACGGAGTGGACAGCCTGACCCGGAAGGATATGGACATCACTCCGTTCAAAAATATCCTGAACGATATGTACAGCCGGGATATTTCAAAGAAGGTTCTGGCGGGAAGAATGGCGCTGTCAAGGCAGGGCAAATTCTGCGGCGGGCAGCCTCCCCTCGGACTGATGCGCGATCCGAACGATCACGGACATTTGATCATTGATCCCGAAACCGCGCCGATCATCCGCCGGATTTTTGACATGGCGCTGAACGGATGGGGATGTTTGAAAATCGCCAAACAGCTCATGACGGAAAAGGTGCCTATTTCTCATGTGAAGTCGGACACCAAGATGGACGTCAACTACTATTCCTGGGGTTCAAGCAGAATCAGCGCCCTGCTCCGGAATCCGACGTACAAGGGTTCCCACGTCGTCTGCAAGACGCATCAGATCGGCATCCGTTCCGGGACGTGCTACAGAGTTCCGAAAGAGGAATTGGAAATCATCGACAACTGCCACGAGGCAATCGTCACGCCGGAGGAATGGCAGAGGGTACAGGAAATCATGGATCGCCGTCCGCCGATCTATGAAGGAGCGTCGTGTCCGTTTTACAATCTTTTCCACGGGCTGGTTTACTGCGAGGACTGCGGGAAATCCATGCAGCTCCGGTATGAAAAGGTCGGTAGGACGGATGTGAACCGGACTACCAAGCAGAAGCGCGAACCGATTGACAAGAGCTTTTATACCTGTCAGACCTACAATCGACTCGGGAAAAATGCCTGCACCAGCCATAAGATCGAAGCGAGAGATTTGTGTCAGATCGTCCTGACCGATATTCTCGAACTGGCGTCAGACGCAATCAAAGACCCGGAGGAGCTCTATTCCCGACTGGCGGAGAAGCTCATGAAACGGGGCGCGGTAAACGTGACTGCCTTGCAGCGTGAGTACGCCCGGCTTTCCGACCGGAACAAGGAGATCGACGATACCTTTGTCAGCCTTTACAATGACAAAGCAAAAGGAATCCTGTCTGAATCCCGCTTTGTGAAGCTGACGGAAGCGATGGAGAACGAGCAGAAGGCGAACACGGCGCGGATGCACGAGATTCATGCTTCCATTCAGGAGACCAGCGGGCAGGACGAGGATATTCATTCCTTCATTTCGATGATCCGGGAATACGCAGAGATCACCGAACTGGATGAAATCCTGCTGAACCGGCTGATCAAAAAGATCATCATCGGCGACAACAAGGAAGAAGACGGCAGAAAAACCCAGACGGTCAGAATTCAATACAACTTCGTTGGCGAGATTTAATCGCATCAAACCTCAATACCCTCCTGATCAACACCGGGAGGGTATTTTTGTGTCCGTTTTGTTAATTTGCGAACTCATCACTTGACATGATGGCAAAGAATTGCTGTCGCCGGACGAACTGGCGGTCATGGACGGCGGCAAGTGCATCCTCCAGCTGCGGGGCGTCCGTCCGTTCTTCTCCGACAAATACGACATCACGCGGCATCCGAACTACCGGTACACCTCGGACGCGGACCCGAAGAATGCGTTCGACATCGAGGCGTACCTCAAACACGATCTGAAAATGAAGCCGGAAGACAGCTACGTTACTTACGAAACGGACGTCTCCGGCGACTGAAACTTTCCATCACAAAGGAGGAATTTTATGGCATTTTTTAATAGCGCAATCGGCGTTCTCCAGACCCTCGTCATCGCCCTCGGAGCCGGTCTCGGCGTGTGGGGTGTCGTGAATCTGCTCGAAGGGTACGGTAATGACAACCCCGGCGCGAAGTCTCAGGGAATGAAGCAGCTCATGGCCGGAGCGGGTGTTGCGATCGTCGGCATCGTTCTCGTTCCGCTTCTCACCGGCCTGTTTGTCACGACCTGATCCACCCTCAAAAATCTCTGCGGGGAGGCTCAAAATGGGCCTCCCCGGAAAGGAGGTGCGCTCATAATTGGATCATCTGTGGGATCAGATCTCGGAGCAGCTGAAAGACCTGCTGGTCAGCGGGATCATGCACAATCTCACCGGTCTGTTTGACGCAACCAACGAAAAAGTGGCGGAGATCGCCGGGCAGGTGGGAACGACGCCGCAGGCATGGAACGCCGCGATCTACAACATGATCCGGAACCTTTCGGACAACGTGATCGTCCCCATCGCCGGAGCGATCCTCGCTTTCGTCATGACTTTGGAGCTCATTCAGCTCGTCACGGAAAAGAACAACATGGCGGACGTGGACTCATGGGCCATCTTCCGGTGGGTCTTCAAAACCGCCTGTGCCGTCGTGATCGTCACGAATACATGGACCATCGTGATGGGGATCTTCGATGCGGCGCAGGGTGTGGTGGCGGGCGCGTCCGGCGTGATCCTGCACGGGACCGGGATCGATTTCAATACGGTGATACCGGACCTTGAAGCAAGGCTGGAGGCCATGGAGATCGGACCGCTGTTCGGTCTCTGGTTCCAGTCCCTCTTCGTCGGGATCTGTACATGGGCTTTGTCCGTCTGCATCTTCATTGTCGTCTACGGGCGCATGGTAGAGATCTACCTTGTCACCTCCGTCGCTCCCATCCCGATGGCGGCGATGATGGGCAAGGAGTGGGGCGGGATGGGACAGAACTACATCCGCTCCCTCATGGCGCTGGGCTTCCAGGCGTTTCTCATCATCGTGTGCGTTGCGATCTACGCCGCGCTGGTCCAGCATATCCCCGCGGCTCCGGACATCGCCTACGCCATGTGGACGTGCATGGGGTACACGGTGCTTTTGTGTTTCTGTCTCTTCAAGACGGGCAGTCTCGCACGTTCAATTTTCGCCGCGCATTAAAAACAGGACGGTTTGTTTCCGTCCTGTGCGCGGTCAGTTTTCCAAAGCATCCGGGGCGTCGGAGGGTCCGGGAATCTCGATTCCCTCCTCCATCGCCGCGGCGTCAATACAGCATTCAAAATCAGGTGAACTTATGCCCTATGTAACCGTACCGAAGGACCTCGCGTCGGTGAAGACGAAGGTCCTCTTCAACTTAACCAAGAGGCAGCTTGTCTGCTTCGGAACCGGCGCGCTGATCGGCGTTCCGGTTTTCTTTCTTCTGAAAGGTCCCGTGGGAACCACGGCAGCGGCGATGGTGATGATGTTCGTCATGCTCCCCGCCTTTCTGCTGGGTGTCTATGAAAAACACGGTCAGCCGCTGGAAACGGTCCTCTCGCACATCGTGCGGGTGTCGTTCCTGCGCCCGAAGCGGCGTCCCTACCGGACCCGGAATTTCTACTCCCTGCTTTTGAAGCAGGCATACTACGACGAGGAGGTGGCGCGTATTGTTCATGAAAAACCCGCTGTCAAAGCAGCCGCTGTCAAGACAGCAGAAAAAAGAGCTGGCCGATCTGAAAACCGCCGCGCTGGCGGATGAAAAGAAAATCCTGTCGGCGCAGGACAGCATCCCCTACCGGCAAATGTACCCGGACGGGATCTGCCGGGTCAGCGAAACCCGGTATGTGAAGACGATGCGCTTTCAGGACATCAACTATCAGCTGTCCCAGAACGAGGACAAAACCGCCGTGTTCGAGGGGTGGTGCGACTTCCTCAACTTTCTCGATCCGTCCGTGTCGGTCCAGCTCACCTTTGTGAACGTCTCCACCTCGGAGGAAAGCGTCGCCCGGCAGATCGACATTCCCCCGGCCGGGGACGAGTTCGACTCCATCCGGGAGGAATACACAAGGATGCTCCGGAATCAGGTGTCGAAGGGGCGCAACGGCCTGTCCAAGACGAAATACCTGACCTTCGGGATTGAATCCGACAGCCTCATGCAGGCGAAATCCCGTCTGGAACGGCTGGAAACGGACCTGCTGTCCAACTTCAAGCGGCTCGGCGTGTCGGCGTCCCCCCTGAACGGCGCGGAATATCTCGAGGTGATGCACGGTATCTTTCACATGGACGAAGGGGAGCCCTTCCGGTTCGACTGGAACGCGCTGGTCCCCTCCGGCCTGTCCACCAAGGATTTCATCGCGCCGTCTTCCTTTGCGTTTCAGAACGGCAGGCAGTTCGGAATGGGACGAAAGGTCGGGGCGGTGTCCTTTCTGCAGATCATCGCGCCGGAGCTGAACGACCGGGTGCTGGCGGATTTTCTCGACATGGAATCGGGTCTTGTGCTGTCCGTCCACCTCCGCTCCGTCGATCAGACCAAAGCGATCAAAACCGTCAAGCGGAAGATCACAGATCTCGACAAGGCGAAGATCGAGGAACAGAAAAAGGCGGTTCGCGCCGGGTACGATATCGACATCATCCCCTCCGACCTCGCCACCTACGGGACGGAGGCGAAGAAGCTGCTGCAGGACCTGCAGAGCCGGAACGAGAGGATGTTTCTCGTGACCTTCCTGCTCATGAACACGGCGGATACGCAGAGACAGCTGAACAACACGCTGTTTCAGGCGTCCGGCGTCGCGCAGCGGCATAACTGCTCCCTCATGCGGCTGGACTATCAGCAGGAGGAAGGGCTCATGTCCTGCCTGCCCCTCGGTCAGAATCTGGTGGGGATCGAGCGGAGCCTGACCACCTCCAGCACGGCGATCTTCATTCCCTTCACCACACAGGAACTGTTCCAGAACGGCAGAGAGGCCCTGTACTACGGGATCAACGCCCTGTCGAACAACCTCATCATGGTGGACCGGAAGACGCTCAAAAATCCGAACGGTTTAATCTTGGGGACGCCCGGCTCGGGCAAATCCTTCTCCGCAAAACGGGAGATCTCCAACGCCTTTCTGGTGTGTCCGGACGACGACATCATCATCTGCGATCCGGAATCGGAGTACGGCTCGCTGGTGCGGCGTCTGAACGGCCAGGTGATCCGGATCTCCCCCACGTCCTCCGACTGCATCAACCCCATGGACCTGAACCTCAATTACAGCGACGACGAAAATCCTCTGTCGCTGAAATCGGACTTCATCCTCTCCCTCTGCGAACTGATCGTCGGCGGGAAGGAGGGGCTGCAGCCGGTGGAAAAAACCGTCATCGACCGGTGCGTCCGTCTGGTGTACCGGAACTACCTGAACGACCCCCGCCCGGAAAATATGCCCCTTCTCGGGGATCTCTACGACGAACTGCGGCGGCAGGACGAAAAAGAGGCGCAGTACATCGCAACGGCCCTTGAGATTTACGTGTCGGGTTCTTTGAATGTTTTCAACCACAGGACCAACGTGGACGTGAACAACCGGATCGTCAGCTACGACATCAAGGAGCTGGGCAAGCAGCTCAAAAAGATCGGGATGCTCGTCGTACAGGATCAGGTGTGGAACCGCGTCACCGTCAACCGCACGGAGCACCGATCCACCCGGTACTATGTGGACGAATTTCACCTGCTGCTCCGGGAGGAACAGACCGCCGCGTACAGCGTGGAGATCTGGAAGCGGTTCAGGAAATGGGGCGGCGTTCCAACGGGAATCACCCAGAACGTGAAGGACCTGCTGGGATCCCGGGAGGTGGAGAACATTTTCGAGAACAGCGACTTCGTATATATGCTGAATCAGGCTCCGGGGGACCGGCAGATTCTGGCGAAGCTCCTGAACATATCGACGCACCAGCTCTCCTACGTCACGCAGTCCGGCGCGGGCGAAGGGCTTCTGTACTTCGGCGGCACCATCATTCCCTTCGCCGACCGCTTCCCGCAGGACACGGAGTTGTACCGGATCATGACCACCAAACTGAACGAGGTCGCAACATGAAAGAAAACAAGCTGAAATTCACCGGGGAGGAGCTTCCCCCGAAAACGCCGTCCGGCAAGCCGAAAAGCGCGGTCCGGGACCTTCCGAAGGAGCTGACGCAGGCGGCGGTCCGGAACGCCGTACGGGAATACGCGGACGACAATGCGGGAACGGACGCCGCCGTCACCCTGACCGATGCGGCGGAAACGTCCGGGCGGATCCTTGAAAACGCCGTCCGGAACGAACAGATCCGGCAGCAGAGGAAAGCGAACGCCGACGCGCTGAAGGAAGACGGATCGAACCCCGTGACGAAATTCCACCAGCGGCAGGCCATGAAGCAGAACTACGCCGCCCGGAAGAACGGAGAGACCGCGGAAAAGACGGCGGAGACGGCAAAAACCGCGGCGGAAAAGACGGCGGAGGCCGCGGAAAAAGCCGCGAAAAAGACCGCGGAGTTTGTGAAGGAGCACTGGAAAGGCATTCTGATCGTCCTTGCGATCGTGCTGGCTCTTGTGTTCCTTCTGGATGTCTTCTCCGCCTGCTCCATGCTCTTTCAGGGAGCGGGGACCGTTGTCGCCGGGAGCACCTACGCGGCGGAGGACGGGGAGATCACAAGCGCCGAAGCCGCCTACTGCGCGATGGAGGACGATCTGCGGCGTCTGATCGGCGAGTACGAGGACACCCATGACTACGACGAATATGTCTACGTCCTCGACGAGATCGGCCACGATCCCTACGTCCTCACCTCCATCCTGTCCGCCCTCCATCCCGGCGAATGGACGCTTGCCGACGTGCGGGACACCCTCGATCTGCTCTTTGAGAAGCAGTACGATCTGTCGGAGGGACTGGACTTCGACACCCGGACGCGGATGGAACCCCGGACCGGGGAAATCCCCCTGATCGATCCGGAGACCGGGGAGGTGATCGTCGTTCCCTACGACTACGAGGAAGAAGTCCCGTACCATTACATCACCTGCACTCTCACCCTGAAGAACAACGATCTGTCCCATCTGCCGGTATATATCATGACGGAGGAACAGCTCGCGGCCTATTCGACGTATATGTCGGTGCTCGGCGGACGGGAGGATCTGTTCCCGGATTCGGAGTACATCGGCCTCTACGACGACTATTCCGACTACGACATACCGGAAGAGCTGCTCGCGGATGAAACCTTCGCCGCCATGATTGAAGAGGCGGAGAAATACCTCGGCTATCCCTATGTCTGGGGCGGCAGCAGTCCGGAGACCTCTTTCGACTGCTCCGGATTTGTCTCATGGGTGCTCAACCACGCCGGATGGAGCATCGGACGGCGGAGCGCGCAGGGGCTGTACGATCTCTGTACCCTCACCGCCTCTCCCCAGCCGGGGGATCTGGTGTTTTTCAGAGGAACCTACGACACGCCGGGGATCTCCCATGTGGGCATTTACGTCGGAAACGCCATGATGCTCCACTGCGGGGATCCCATCGGCTATTCCAATCTGAACTCGTCCTACTGGCAGGAACACTTCGCCGGGTACGGACGGATGCCGTGAAAGGAGAATCACATATATATGAAGAATCCGAGAGCGAAATACCGGGAGGAAATGGAAAAGAATCTCGGGAAGATCGCAGAGCTCCAGGCCCGGAACCGGACGCTTCAGAAGAAGATCCGGGAATCGGAAAACACGGACATTCTCGGCCTGATCCATGCGGTGAACATGACGCCGGAGGAGCTGGCGGAGTTTCTGAAACAGGCAAAGCCCGACGCAAAGCTGCCCGCCCTTCCGGACAGCATGACAGGCGAAGATGAAACGGAGGCGGAATCCGATGACGAAGAACCGTAACGCGCGGATCGCGTCCCTGATCCTCGCCGCCCTTCTGTCCATGTTCCTCCTGCCCCTCGCGGCATTTGCGGACGGCGGGGACTATTACGCATACGAACTGCCGCCCGGAGAAGGAAATCCGGACACACAGAACGGGGACTGGATCGTGGAGGAAGAACCGTCTGACATATCCGAAGATACCGAATCGCCGGGATCCCCCGAAGATGAATCCTCTTTCGGGGATTTTTCCTTTGAGGACCTTTTCGGAGGGCTTCTTTCCGCGTTTACCCCGGACGGGAACCTGACCCTGGTGGACGACTTCTCCTTCCTCACGGAGGACGAAGACGGAAACACGGAGGGAAAGCAGTTCCTGACCGTCCAGACCAAGGCGGGCAACACCTTCTTCATCGTGATCGACCGGGCGCGGGAATCCGAGAACACCTATTTTTTGAATCTTGTGGACGAAGCGGACCTTCTCTCCCTGATGGACGAGCCTCCCGTGGAAAAGGCCGCGCCGGTCTGCACCTGTACCGATCACTGCACCGTGGGACACATCGACACGAACTGTCCCGTCTGCGCGGCGGATATGACGGCCTGCCTCGGGACGGACCCGGAACCCGAACCGGAGCCGGAAGAGGTGGTGATCCCGCCCGAGCCGGAGCCGGAGACGCCGAAGAAGGACGGCATGGAAAACACCATGCGGATCGTCGGCGCGGTAGGACTGCTGGCAGTGGCGGCGGTGGTCCTCTTGATCGTATTCCGCGGAAAGAACAGAAAGCAGACGCCCCGTCACGAAGAACCGGAGGAAGAGATGGAATTTCAGCCCTATACAGGCGAGGAGACGGAAACGTCGGAGCCGGAAAGTGAGGATAGGACATGAAACTGGTCATAACGGAGAAACCCTCGGTCTCCCGGACCGTCGCCGCCGTTCTCGGAGCGTCCTACAACCGGAAGGGATACTACGAGGGGAGCGGCTGGATCATCACATGGTGTTTCGGACACCTCGCGGGACTGGCGGACGCCGGTACATACGATCCTTCCTATACGAAATGGAAGCGGGAGGATCTTCCCATCTTCCCCGATCCCTTCCGGTTCACGGTCTTTGAGAAAACGAAGGAACAGTACGAACTGCTGTGCAGCCTGATGAACCGTCCGGACGTGGAGGGGATCGTCAACGCCTGCGACGCCGGACGGGAGGGAGAATTGATCTTCCGGACGGTGTACGATCTCTCCGGATGCCGGAAGCCGGTCGAAAGACTTTGGATCTCCTCGATGGAGCTGTCGGCGATCCGGGAGGGATTTGAAAACCTCCGCCCCGGCGCGGAATACGAAAACCTTCACTGTGCCGCGCTCTGCCGTGCCGAAGCCGACTGGCTGGTGGGGATCAACGCAAGCCGGTTCTTCTCCCTGCTCTACGGGGTGAAGCTGAACGTGGGCCGCGTCATGACGCCCACCCTCGCTTTGATGGCGGAGCGGGAGGCGGAGATCGCCGCGTTCGCCTCCGAGACTTTCTTTACGGTTTATCTGGACTGCGGATTTCCCGCCGTCTCCGAACGGACCGCGGACCGGGAGAGCGCGGAGCATCTGGCGGCAGAATGCCAGGAAGCGGTTGTTCTCTCCGTCGAAAAGAAGGAGAAAAGGGCAAATCCGCCCTTGCTGTACGATCTGACGACGCTCCAGAGGGAGGCCAACAAGAATTACGGCTATACGGCGCAGCAGACGCTGGACGCCCTGCAAAGCCTGTACGAAAAACGCCTCTGCACCTATCCCCGCACGGACAGCCGGTTCCTCACGGACGACATGGAGGGCAAGGTCCCGGAAATCCTCGAGACGGCGCAAAGGGTCCTCGGACGTCCCCTCAACACCCGGAACGCTTCCAACGCGAAAGCCCTCTGCGACAGCCGGAAGGTGTCGGACCATCACGCCGTGATCCCCACGGAATCGGCGGGGTACGTTGATCCCTCCTCCCTCACCGGAACGGAGAAAGACATCCTGCATCTCGTCGCTTCCGCAGTCGTGCTTGCGCTGTGCGATCCCTTTCTCTATGAAGAGACGACCGTCCTGCTGGAATGCGCTGGACAGACGTTCACGGCGAAGGGGAAAACGGTGATCGATCCGGGATGGATGAAGGAACGGCTTGCCCGGAAGAACGATTTTGAAGACGTCCTCCCCGCGCTCGAAGAGGGACGGATCCTCCCGGTGAAAAAAGCCGAGGTGAAGGAATCGAAGACAACGCCCCCGAAGCATTTCACGGAAGACACCCTTCTCGCCGCCATGGAGAACGCCGGATCGAAGGACATGCCGAAGGACGCGGAGAGGAAGGGCCTCGGTACGCCCGCCACCCGCGCGGCGGTCCTCGAAAAGCTGATCCGGGACGGGTTTGCAGAGCGGAAGAAGGCGCAGAAGACGACGGCGTTCGTTCCCACGGAGATGGGGAAAAACCTCATCGCCGTATTGCCGGAGGAATTGCAGTCCCCCTCCCTCACGGCGGAATGGGAACACCGGCTCAATGAGATTGAGCACGGCGAGCGGACCCCGGAGGACTTCATCGGCGGAATCGAAGCCATGCTCCGGGAACTGATGGAAACGTATCGGCCCATCCCCGGCGCGGAAACGCTCTTTCCATCGGGCGGGGACCGCCTCGGTTCCTGTCCCCGGTGCGGCGGCGCGGTGAAGGAATCCGTCAAGGGCTTCTTCTGCGAAAACCGGGCGTGTACCTTCGGATTCTGGAAGGAGAACCGCCTTTTCGACGGGATCGGGAAAAAGATGGATCCGGCGACGGCGGCGGCTCTTTTGAACAGCGGGCGCGTGAAGCTCAAAGGGTGCCGCTCCCGGAAGACCGGAAACAAGTTTGACTGTACGCTCGTCCTGTGCGACGACGGAACGAAGACGGATTTCCATCTGGAATTTCAAAACGACAAGGAGAAAGGATCATGATCTTGGCCGCTTTGATCGGAGGAATGCTGTTCGGCGGGTTTGTCGGACTCGGGGCGATGTGCCTCTGCGTGGTCAGCGGGGACGAATCAAGGCACGAGGAAATGCGGGAGGCGCATGAAAAGGAGGCGCGGAAATGAGCGGACTGTGGTTTGCCGTCGGTATGGCGGCAGGTTTGCTGATCGGCGTTCCGGTCGGCGCGGCTATGGGGTTCGTCTGCCTATACAACGTCTTGAACGAAAGTGAGGAGCAATGAAATACAGAAGACAGGAACGCGAAACGGTGATCCTCTACAACGAAGCGGAGGAAAACGCCACCGTCTGCACGTTCAACCGGAAGCTGAAAAAGAAGCTCGAAAAGATGGCCGCCCGGTATCCGGACAGAATCCTGCTGAAAGAAATCTCGGCGGGCGGGAACTGCGTGACCTATATCCTGCCGAAATCCTGCGTCACGATCTACCCGCCCCATACGGACGAGTGGAAGGACACCATGAGAAAACGTGCGACGAGCGCGGAAGAAGAATGACGGGAGCCGCTCCCTGCACGGACCGAAAAGTCTATGCGGGGAGCGGTCCTTTTTGTTTTGGTACAAAGAAAGGAGCGAACCATGCCTGAAAGAAACAGAAGTGTAAAACCGGAAGAACAGGCCCGCGCGATCGAGGACGTGTTCCGGAAAGCGCCGGACAAGGCGTTCGTGATCTATCAGCTTCGGGAGGATTCCCCCGCGGAGCTGCGGTTCATGGGCCTGTCCCGCCTCGCGTCCCCGCCCGACAAGGCACACTACGCGCCGGTCTATGCCGGACAGCTGAAACCGGAAACCAGCCTCGCGGATGAGAGAGACCGGATGACGGTTCTCGAAAACCTCTATGTCCGCTTCAACGGCGACGAAAAGCCGGAGGGCTATGCCGGACACAGCCTATCCGTCAGCGACGTCATAGCGCTGAAACACGACGGCGCGGTGTCTTACCATTACTGCGACAGCATAGGATTCCGGGAGCTGCCGAATTTCGCAAAGCCGGAAAACTACCTGAATAACGCGGAAATGCAGACGGAAGACGATCTCGGCATGATCGACGGGATCATCAACAACGGGCGGCGGGATCAGAAAAAGCAGGAGGAGGAAAAACGTCCGTCCGTGCTGGAGAAACTGCGGGAAGCAGAGCAGCAACCAAAACCGCAACCCATAATAAAGGAGACCAAAAAACGTGAACCTCACTTATGATGAAACTATGCTCATGGCTCTCTACAACACAGGGACCCGTGAAGGTCTGATCGACGCGCTCATGGAGATGCGGGTATGTATTGGAATGGATGAAAAGGAACTACTGTCGATCACAGCTTCCGTAATCGATAAACTGAAAAGCATGACGGATACGGAATTCGAGAACCTTGACCTGGTTCCCGATTTTTATGAAGATGAAACGGAGATATTGGATGCCGGATAAGATTCAGACTTATCAGGAACTTGCGGAAGATACCGCGCGGCAGATTACACACGGCGCGGACCGATGGCGGGCTTTTCTCACTACCGCTTCCCGGATGTACAAATACACCTACCCCGAACAACTCATGATCTTCGCCCAACGTCCCGACGCCACGGCGTGCGCCGAATACGGGCTGTGGAACGAGCGGATGGGACGCTACGTGCGGCGCGGTTCGAAGGGGATCGCTTTGCTCGACGATTCCGGGGACAGACCGGGAGTCCGGTATGTGTTCGACGTCTCGGACACCGGAGCGCGGGAAAACTCCCGTCCGGTGAATCTGTGGCGTCTCGACGCGGATACCCGTCCCGTCGTCTCTTCCATGCTCGCCGACTATTACGGCGCGCCGGAGATCGCAGCGCTCAGCCAGCAGCTATGGGAGGCAGCGGCAAATCTGGCGCAGGAATATCTCGACGGGCACGGTTTTGAGATTCACGGCATCCTTGCGGAAATCGACGGCGAGGGGTACAATAGAGACGCGGGGGAAAGATGGTTTCTGGATGCGGTGACCGTCAGCGCAGCGTATGCGCTCATGAGCCGGTGCGGAATCGACCCGACGGAAGCCATCGAAGAGGAGGATTTCCGTCCCCTGTTTGAATACTTCTCCCCCGAAACCGCCGTCGTCGTCGGAACGGCGGTCAGCCAGATCGACCGGGAAGTCCTGCGGGAAATCGAAATCACCCTCAGAAATCATGAGCGCGCACAGAAGAGAGAAAACGAAATCGAGGCAGACGAAAGGAGCCAAGACCATGATCGAGTACAAGCAGAACGGGGATTATCAGATCCCGGACGTGACCCTGAACGAAACGAGACCCATCGGGAGGTACGGGCGGATGCGGAAGAAGTTCCTCAAAGAGAACCGACCGATCCTGTACAACCGGATGCTGCTGTCGGAGACCCTGTTCCCGCATCTTCTGGAGACAGAAGAGACGATGGAACGGAGGATGGAAGACCTGATCCCGAAGCTGGCGGAGACGGCGGGCGCGACGGAAGAGCTGAAAGCGGCGGACCCGATGAAGTGGGTAGGTCTCATGAACAACGTCAAGGCCCAGGCCGAAGAGATTCTTTTGCCGGAGGTGGTTTTCAGTTAAGTCTGTTCCCCACGGAGGAAGAGCAGATACACAATATCGACGAGGCGGAGAGCCGGGACGACCGGCCCTTCGCTTTTTTCGTCCCCGACACGGTGATCGACGATTTCTTGCGGTATGGAAGCAATTCCGATCACGCGCGGGAACTGACCACCGCGGAGTTCATGAAGGAGAAGCCCATAGAAGATTACGCCGTATTTCTGCAAAAGATGTATCACGGCGGGTACGGCCTGAATACGGACGGCAGCAAGTACGCGGCGTGGTATGCGGAAGAAGGGCTCCGCTTTTCGCAGGGGACCTCGGCACAATATCGCCCGGATGCCCGGACGCTCACATGGACGGAGGCGGCGGAACGGATCGACGCCATGCTCACGGCCGGGACCTTTGCCTCGAATGTGGAGCTTGAAGAAGCGCCGGAAACGGAGCGAATGCGGCTCGCGGGACAGTTCCTGTATCTTCATCAGGATTTTAACGACAAAGCCCGGGGTGAATACCTGCCCTGCTTTGACGATCTCCCCGCGCCGGCTCCGTCCGGAAAAGCGGAGATACTGGCGGAACGGCTGGCGGATTCCGATTTCCGAAAAGAGTTCAAGGACGAGGTCCGGGAGTTCGTTCAGGCATACGAACAGGACCGGGATCTTCTCCGGTTTCATCACCACGATCCCCGGGAGTTGCTCCGTCGTCTGGAAGAACTGGATCTTCCCATGCGGACGTTTATGACGGAAAGAACGGAGTTGCCCGCGCCTTCTTCCTTCATTACGGAAGACGAGATTTCCCACACCCTCGGCTCCGGCGGACCGATGGAGGGAGGAAGAGCGCGGATCGCGGCCTACTTCGCAGAAGAACACACAAGCTGGGAGAAGATCGCCTTTCTCAAAAAGGAATACGGGATCGGGGGGAGATCGCACGCTCTGTCCATGAGCAGAGGCAGTATGGAAGATTACGACAGCCGGGGAATCCGTCTGCGAAAACAGGACTGCGTGGACGTGGAGCTGTCGTGGGCAAACGTCGTCAAGCGCATCGACCGGCTGATTGAGCAGGGGCGGTACGCTGTCCCCCCGAAAACGGTGCAAAAACAGGAAGACGGGATTCCGGAGGCAGAAGAACCCGCGGAGCCGGAGAACGATGCGGAAATGGGGGTAACTACCCCTGTTTCCGAACCTCAGAACGCCTCTGACGCGGACGTCCGCATGACAGAATTCGTTTCGGACTACAACGCACTGAAAGAACGCTATCCCGAAGAAATCTTACTGTATCAGATCGGGGACTTCTATGAGACCTTCGGTGAGGACGCCCGGAGAGCGGCGGAGATACTGGACCTCCGGCTGACCGCGCGGGAGATTCCCGGCGTGGGGCAGGTCGGACTGTGCGCTTTTCCCGCCTTTCAGCTCAATGACCGGCTGGAGACGATCCGGGACACGGACGACGCGGTGGTGTCTTCCGTCGGACGGAACGGAGAGCGGGAGATCCGCCGTGTGCTGTCCTTCGATCATGAAGCGGACCGGGCGCTGAACGAATATGAGGCGGAGTACGGCGCGGACGGACGGAGGGCTTTTCCCGGAAATGACGACGGGCCGGAGAACGTCGGAATCTATCTCGGAGAGCGGGACAGCACGCTCTATTTCTATGCCCCGGTCAATTTCGGATTCGATACGTTTTTCAGGGATTTGCATAAGCTCCGGGACGATCAGAGGATGATCGTTGCCTCCCCGGTTTGCTATCACGACGCGCGGTTCATGACGGACAACCGCATCTCCTTTCTGAAAATCGGAAGGGATATTGCGGGGGACCGTCTGAGCGGAAAGACCCCGGAAGAACAGCTTGCGGCCATGCGGGAAGCCTCGGAGTTCCGGACCCCGCAGGGCAATGCCTATCGGATCGGGGACGGGATCCACGTCGATACCGCGAGCCGGGACGGGGCGCAGTTCCGCATCGAATCCGTGGACGAGGATCATATCTACTACACTTTTCCTCGCGGGGAATACACATCCCCCTTCGGCATGAACCGGGAGCGGTTTGAACAATCCCTTGACAGCGGCCTCTTTACCGTCATCCGGGACAAACCCGCGCGGGAGCGTGAAGAACCGGTGCCGGAGCCGGAAGTGACGGCGGAACCTCCCGAAGAGCCGGACGAAACCGTATCCGTTCCGGAAGGTCCGGAAACCGGGGTAACTACCCCCGAAAATGAATCGGTTCTTCCGGAAGTACAAGTACCCGCGGAACCGGCGTCCGATGCGGAAACCGGGGTAACTACCCATGATTCCGGCGTCCGCGTTTACTCCGGGGACAGAGATTTGACCGATTACGAGCGCGAACTCGGCCTGCATTCCATCGTGATCGATTTCACGGGCGGGAGCCGGGAGCCTGTCGTCGAACCGACGCCGACCCTGCCGCCGCCCGAAAACTTCCGGATCACGGACGAACACCTCGGCGAGGGCGGGCCGAAGGCAAAATACCGCATGAACATGGACGCGATCCATACGCTGAAAGCCATTGAAGCGGAAAGCCGGAACGCTACGCCAGAGGAACAGGAAACCCTGTCCCGTTATGTGGGCTGGGGCGGCATCCCGGAGGCGTTTGATCCGGGAAAAGAAGACTGGTCTTCGGAATACGCCGAACTGAAAGCCGCTCTGACGCCGGAGGAGTACGAAGCGGCGCGGGGATCGACGCTGAACGCCCACTACACGACGCCCACCGTGATCTCCGCGATCTATGAGGCGGTCGAACGGATGGGCTTCACCTCGGGCAATATCCTTGAGCCGTCTATGGGTGTCGGCAATTTTTTCGGGATGCTGCCCGATGGTATGTCTGAATCAAAGCTGTACGGTGTGGAACTGGACAGCACCACCGGACGGATCGCCAGACAGCTCTATCCGAACGCGGATATCACGGTTGCGGGATTCGAGACGACGGAAAGGCGGGACTTTTTCGATCTGGCGGTCGGAAACGTGCCGTTCGGGAATTACAAGGTCAACGACAAGCCCTACAACAAACTGAATTTCTCCATCCACAACTATTTCTTTGCGAAGGCCATCGATCAGGTGCGGCCCGGCGGTGTGATTGCGTTCGTTACTTCGCGCTACACGATGGACGCGCAGGGGGAGGAAGCGCGGCGGTACATCGCGGAACGGGCGGACCTGCTCGGCGCGATCCGTCTGCCCGAAAACGCCTTCCTCGCCAACGCGAACACCGAGGTCGTGACGGATATTCTGTTCCTGCAAAAACGGGACTCCCCCGCCGTCACGATGCCGGATTGGGTGGGACTCGGGAAGAACGATCAGGGGTACGCCGTCAACCAGTACTTTCTGGATCATCCCGAAATGGTGCTGGGGCGGGAAACGGAAGATCACGGACGCTTCGGCGTGGACTACACCGTCAAGCCGCTGGACGGCGTTTCCCTGAAGGAACAGCTTCATAATGCGGTTCAGAACATCCGGGGAACGTACAGGGAAGCGGAACTGCCCGATCTCGGGGAGGGAGAAGCCATCCGGAAGACGATCCCCGCCGATCCGGACGTGAGGAATTTCAGCTATACGCTGGTGGACGGCGAACTGTATTACCGCGAGAACAGCATCATGGTCCGCCCCGATCTGAATACCACTGCCCAAGCCCGCGTCAAGGGCATGGTGGGCTTGCGGGACTGCGTGCGGCATCTTCTCGACGAACAGCTCGACGACGCGCCGGATACGGTCATCCGGGCCATTCAGACGGAACTGAACGAACGGTACGACGAATTCTCCGCGAAATACGGCCTCATCAACGACCGAGCGAACCGGCTGGCCTTCGCGGACGACAGCTCCTATTACCTTCTCTGCTCCCTCGAAATCCTGAACGAGGAAAGGCAGCTTGAACGGAAAGCGGAGATCTTCACCGGGCGCACGATCCAGCCCCACCGCGCGGCAGAGCATGTGGACACCGCCGCCGAAGCCCTCGCGGTCTCCATTTCGGAAAAGGCGCGGGTGGATATGGCGTACATGACCGCTCTGTCCGGAAAGTCCGAAGAAGAACTGGAAACGGACCTGCGCGGCGCGGTCTTCCGTCTCCCGGAACAGCCGGATGTCTTCGTCACCGCCGACGAATACCTATTCGGGAACGTGCGGCAGAAGCTGGCGGAAGCGGAGCGGGCGGCCGAGGGCAATCCCCGGTTCGCGTACAACGCGGAAGCTCTGCGCGCGGCCCAGCCCCGGGACCTCGAAGCGTCGGAGATCGAGGTGCGTCTCGGCGCGACGTGGATCGAGCCGGAGACGGTCAGGGACTTTATGTTCGACCTTCTTCAGCCCGGATTCTTCGCCCGGCGCGGGATGGACGTGGAATACTCCGGGATCACCGGGGAATGGAAGATCAAAAACAAGTCTCTGGACGACAGCAGCGTGAACGCGACGGTGACATACGGAACCTATCGGGCCAGCGCATACCGAATTCTGGAGGATTCCCTCAACCTCCGGGACGTCCGTATCTACGACATCGAGCGGGATTCCGACGGACGCGAGACCCGAAAGCTGAACAGCGAGGAAACGACCCTCGCCCAGCAGAAACAGCAGGTCATCAAGGATAAGTTCCGGGAATGGATCTTCGACGATCCGGACCGCCGCCGGTATTACGTGCGGAAATACAACGATCTCTACAACTCGGACCGTCCGCGGGAATACAACGGGGAGCACCTGACCCTCGGCGGGATGAATCCGGAGATCAGACTGCGGGAGCATCAGCGTAACGCCGTCGCGCACATTCTATACGGCGGGAATACGCTCCTGGCGCACGAGGTCGGGGCCGGAAAGACCTATGAAATGGCCGCGGCGTGCATGGAATCGAAACGCCTGGGACTGTCCACCAAAGCCCTGTTCGCCGTACCGAACCACCTGACGGAACAGTGGGCAAGCGAATTTCTCCGTCTTTATCCTTCCGCAAACATCCTCGTCACGACGAAAAAGGATTTTGAGCCGGCGAACCGGAAAAAGTTCTGCGCGCGGATTGCCACCGGAAGTTACGACGCGATCATCATGGGACACTCGCAGTTTGAGAAGATCCCCATGTCGCAGGAGCGGCAGGAAGCGCTTCTCCGTCAGCAGATCAGGGAGATCGAGGACGGCATCGAAGATCTCAAGAGGAGCCGGGGGGAACGGTCCTCCATCAAGGACCTCGAACGGACGCGGAAGTCTCTGGAGGCGAAGCTCGAAAAACTGCTGGACAAGCCGCGGGACGATGTGGTGACGTTCGAGCAGTTAGGCGTGGACCGCTTATTCGTGGACGAGGCGCATAACTACAAGAACCTGTTTCTGTACACCAAAATGCGCAACGTGGCGGGGCTTTCCACGACGGACGCGCAGAAATCGTCGGACATGTACCTCAAATGCCGGTATCTGGACGAGATCACGGGCGGCAAGGGCGTGATCTTTGCGACGGGTACGCCGGTATCGAACAGCATGACGGAGCTATATACGATGATGAGGTATCTGCAGCACGATATGCTGGACCGGAAGGGGATGAGCCACTTCGATTCGTGGGCGGCGACCTTCGGAGAGACGCAGACGGCGATAGAGCTTGCGCCGGAGGGTACGGGGTACAGGGCGCGGACAAGATTCGCCAAGTTTTTCAATCTTCCGGAATTGATGAATCTTTTCCGGGAGGCGGCGGACATCAAGACCTCGGACCAGCTTCATCTGCCCGTGCCGGAGGCGGAGTTTCACAACATCGTGGCGAAGCCCACGGAGATCCAGCAGGAGATGGTGAAACAACTGTCCGAACGGGCGTCCGCGGTTCACAGCAGGCAAGTCGATCCGAAGACCGACAATATGCTCGCGATCACTTCGGACGGGCGGAAGCTCGGACTGGATCAGCGGATCATCAACCCGAACCTGCCGGATGATCCGGGAAGCAAGGTCAATCTGTGCGTGGACAACATCTTCCGGATATGGGAGGAAGGGACGCCGGACAAGCTGACGCAGCTCGTGTTCTGCGATCTCTCCACCCCGAAGAAAGCTCCCGCCCCGCCGAAACCGACGCGGATCGACGATCCGGAACTGCACGCGGTCGAGACGGCGGCGGACAGGATCGCGGAGCCGGAGGAAGCGCCGTTTTCCGTTTACGACGACATACGCGCGAAGCTCGTTTCCCGCGGCGTTCCCGCGGAGGAAATCGCGTTCATCCATGACGCGGACACGGAGGTGAAAAAGAAGGAACTGTTCGCCAAAGTGTGGAACGGAACGGTGCGCGTCCTGATCGGTTCCACCTCCAAGATGGGGGCCGGAACCAACTGCCAGGACCGCCTGATCGCCCTGCACGATCTGGACTGTCCGTGGAGACCGGGAGATCTGGAACAGCGGAAAGGACGCATTGTGCGGCAGGGGAACAGGAATCCGAAGGTGCACATTTTTCGGTACGTCACAGAAGGGACGTTTGACGCCTATCTCTGGCAGGTTATCGAAAAAAAGCAGCAGTTTATCAGTCAGATCATGACCTCCAAATCCCCGGTGCGGGCCTGCGACGACATCGACGAAGCGACGCTTTCCTACGCGGAAGTCAAAGCCCTCTGCGCCGGAGACCCACGGATCAAGGAGAAAATGGACCTTGACATTGAGGTTGCGCGTCTGAAACTCCTCGAAGGAAATCACCGCAGCCAGCAGTACCGCCTGCAGGACGACATCTCTCTTTACTATCCGAACAAGATCGCCCACACGGGAAAAGTGATTGCCGGTCTTGAAAAGGATAGGGAAACTGCCGCGGCGCATCCCCATCCGAAAGACGGGTTTGCCGGGATGGTGGTGAAAGGTCAGGCATATCCGGACAAGGACGGAGCGGGCGCGGCCCTCTTGGAAGCAAGGAAAGACGCGACGGGGCCGGAAGAGGTGAAAATCGGAACTTACCGCGGGTTTGAGATGTCCGTCATGCTCATAAACTTCGGAAAAGACTACCTCCTCACCCTACGGGGGGAACTGTCGTACAAAGTGGAAATGGGCAGCGATCCGCGCGGAAACCTGATCCGGCTCGATAACGCTCTGAACGGGATTCCGAACAAGATCGCCGTTGAGCGGAAAACGCTGGAGGATACGCAGGCGGAGCTGGAAACGGCAAAGGCGGAACTCGGCAAACCGTTCCCGCAGGCGGAGGAACTCGCCGTCAAGTCCGCGCGGCTGGCCGAACTGAACGCGGCCCTGAACATCGACGGACACGCAAAAACGAAAGAAGCCGCGGAAACGGAGCCGGAGGAACCCACAAAAGCGAAGCCGTCCGTGCTGGACAGGATTCAGGAGCTGAAAGCGCAGATCAGGAATCCGGAAACCGGGGTGAAACGGCGGGCGGAACAGGTGATATGACGGACTGCGAAAAGAAAAGGAGGAAAAGACGATGCCACAGGAAAAAGACTTTCTCCCGGTGTACCGGGAACCGCTGACCTACGCGCGGGACAACGGGGAGCTGGATCCCTACCGGGTTTCGCGCCGGGAGAACATCGCGTGCAAGGAAGCGAATGAGAAATCCATCGCAAAGCATTTTGACGGGATGCACCTCGACCCTTCCGCGGCAAAAGAGGTGCTGGAGGCGTTCGGTCGGAGCGGGACGCTTTTCGTCTTGGCCGTGACCGTAATCGAAAAGGA
>Ga0129306_1001210_pt1 | contig 31282 bp, 21 predicted proteins | sample P827metagenome_FD_94438 | JGI IMG/M metagenome (GOLD analysis project Ga0129306, IMG submission 94438) | Capybara group fecal microbial communities from Wisconsin, USA - P827 metagenome | ecosystem: Host-associated > Mammals > Digestive system > Large intestine > Fecal | place: USA: Wisconsin...
AACTCAAAGATCAAAACCTTTAGATCCCAACTACGAGGTGTAAGCGACTATACCTTCTTCATGTATAGAATCTATAAGATCTTTGGATAACTTAAACACGGAACTTTGCAGGTGAGCCCATAATACACTAGTTTTATTGTTATTTGTTTTCAATATATTTCTTGACGTCCTCCCACTTGTAATATGGGCCGGAGAAAGGCTCTATTTCAGGGATAAGAGTTTCCTGCTCGTTGGCAAGAAACTTGACCAGCACTTCACCCTTCCTGTTCTTGTAAAAAATCATTTGAAGGTTGGAGGCAAATGTGCAGAGTTTGGCGCCGGGCCAGCTGCTGTACGCTTCTTCTGCCGTAAGTCTTGGATAGCCAAAGCCTTCCAGGCCGAAGAAAGAACAAAGGCACATAAAAGGAAGGTCGTGCCCGAAGATAAGGTCGGCGGCAACGGGAGCACCGGCAATGGCCTGATCGGCCTTTTTCACCATCATATCGGCCAAAACGGCGACTTCCTTCAGAGCCTCGTCACCATAAGCTACCGAGTTGCAATACGAAAGATAGCTCTGGAGGGCGTGGCGGGCATATGTGGTGACAACGGCTTCCCACGGGAGAAAACTGTAGCGATTCTCCTCTATATCATAGGCTTCCGCAAACCTTGCCAAATTGAAAATGGCCGATATAAAACTCCTTGGCTTTCCGGTAAGCTGTCTTCCCCTTGCAGTATCCGTAAAGAATCTCTCATAAACGGATGTTGTATCAATAGGTATATTTGTCAAAGCACTGTGGGCGTCAGCGTAAGCCTTGTCCTTTATGGAATGAGGGCTGTTTTTTGTAATGATACGCTGGTACACGGCTCCGCAATCGAAGGTGAAGGAGATGTCTTTCCTGCAGGCCTTGAGCGAGGATGTAAACGCCGCCATACTCACAAGGCAGCGGGGCACATCCGAGGAAATAACGTGTACCTCCCCTTTCTTGAACACGCGGGGATAACGCTGATACATCCTTTTAGCAAGCTGCTCATGCTCTCTTGCACCCCTGGGCGTAAGACGCCCGTCCATGCCGTTGTGCAATTCTATCATTTGCTTTGCACAGGCAAGAAGAGAATCACCCGAAGGAGTAATAATCCCTTCCTTTGCAGCAGTCTGCAGACAATCCCTCAGCAGAACATAGGGCTTGTCCGAGGAGTGGGAACGGGAACCGTGCCTGCCGTAATGGCTGATATAGAAAGGCTTGAAGCCGCCAGGAGCAGGAGTGTCTTTAATGGGCAGGAACTCATAAGAATGAATGACACCTGCTGCCCGCCGGGGATTTTCGCGGATGTATGCTTCCATCTGGGGAGACAGCTGAGCGAAAGACTCCAGAGTCACCCCAAGAAGGAGTAAGGATATGAGAAAACGTTTCATCTATTTCCGAGATTTGTAATCCAGTTTGTTTTCTGACTTTCAATCACATCCAGGTTGATAGCACGGATGGCCGAGGCATCCACTTTTTCCAACCTGTCGTAGGTCATAAGGCCGTTCAGTTCCAGTTCCACATCCGTGGTCTGGGTATAGACGGCGGCGGCACAACCAATATCAATAAGGGTCTTCAGCCGCTCCGCGTACAGTTTGTATCGTTCAAGGAGTTCCTCCGGAGTCTTGCACAAGCCGGAGTAACCCCAGTTCTGCCCTTCCGGCTTCCATATGTGACCTTTCACCAGGTAACCGATGCCACCGTATTCTCCAAGAACATTGATCTTGGTCCTGTCAAAAATGTTCATCCTGGGCTCCGGATAATGGTGCACATCAAGGATATCTCCAGAAAGGTGGAAATTGCCGCCCGATGCCTCATTGACAAGGCGTGTAGGGTCTTTCTCTTTGGTAAACTTGACGACGTCTTCAGTGTCAAACTGTCCCCAGCCCTCATTGAAGGGCACCCATACCACAATGCAGGGGAAGCCTTTAAGGCAGTCTATGATTTCGCCCCACTCCTTGTAAAAGTTCTTTTTCCAATAATCCGGGACATCGCAGTCCGTACCGCCACGGAAGGAATTCAATGCCCAGATATTTTTCTGGGCGGCACACACTTCCTCTGGACGGGATGCGTTGTTTGTCTTGCTATGGTCTGCAATGCAGGGCATATCCTGCCACACCATTATTCCCAGGACATCACACCAGTAGTACCAGCGGGCCGGTTCCACCTTGATGTGTTTGCGAATCATGTTGAAGCCCCACTCCTTTGTCTTTTCTATATCGAAACGGAGAGCCTCGTCAGATGGCGCCGTATAAAGACCATCAGGCCACCAGCCCTGGTCCAGCGGACCGAACTGGAACAGAATCTCATTGTTCAGTGCCATTCGGAGAGAGCCCTGGGGAACACCATTGCTGGTTTCAAAAGTATCCGTATCCTTCTTGGCCGATATCTTCCGGAAAGCCGTGTAGCCGGTGACCTTGTCTACGACCTTGCCTTTCCGGAGAATGGAAATATCAAGGTTGTAAAGATAAGGGCTGGAGGGAGACCAGAGTTTTGGGGTTTCAACTGACAGGACAACGTCGGTCCCTTCCGCACTGCAGATGAGTTCACCGTCCAGCAATTCCACTTTTACGATGTCGCCGGTCTCCAGTTTTTCGGCATCCACGTGGATGCTAAGGGATGACTTGTCAATATCGGCCACAGCCAAATATGATTGGATTCTGGTTTCGGGCACAGCCTCCAGCCAAACCGTCTGCCAGATTCCCGTGACCGGCGTATACCAGATGGTGCGTGGATTCGCAACCTGCTTTCCGCGGGGCTGCCAGCTCTGGTCCGATGCATCCAGCACTTTCACTGTCAGTAGCTGTTTGCCCTTCTTATTCAGAAGATCTGTGATATCGAAGGAAAACGGCGCATAGCCTCCGGTATGGATGCCGGCCTCCAAGCCATTGATCCATACCTCCGCCTGCCAGTCAACGGCTCCGAAGTGCAGCAGCACGCGCTTCCCTTTCCACTGCTTGGGAACAGTAAAACTGCGCTCATACCACAGGGCTTTTTCAGGCCCCACCTGTCTCTGAACGCCGGACAGTTTTGATTCCACGGCAAATGGTACCATGATCTGACCATCAGGAGAACTATACTTCTCATCCTTCTCAAGGATAGCGTAGTTCCACTGCCCGTTCAGGTTGTGCCACTGCGGCCGCACCATCTGCGGACGCGGATACTCCGGAAGCGGAATAACTGCCTGGGCACGGGCACTGACACAAAAGACAGTAAGTGCAAAGAATAATAATAGTCGTTTCATGCTAATACAATAGCTTTTTCTCTTCCTCGATATAAGTGCGGCGGGCGTCCAATTCCTCCTGGGACAGTTCTTTCTCCTTGAACAATCCGCCATCCACAACAACAGTGGCATTGATACGTTCATACTCCGCCGGGACATCCACTTTCTTCAGAACGATGTTCTGGAACGGAGCCGCCGCTTTTGCCCATATATGTGAAATGTTGGGGGCCGTTCCGCTCACACAGTCAAGAGTGATATCACGGATTGAACATGACTTGGAGCGCATATGATGGATGCGCAGCAGTTCCTGGGCCTCCACCTTGATATCCCGTAGCAGAATGTTGTCTATATCCGGGCCGCGTTCGCCCTTTGAATAGGCGCCCACGATATTGAACGCGACATTGGTATCGGAAATGGAGATTCCGGACAGGACAGCATCGTGGATATGCCCTTCTCCCACTCCTATGCGTATGGCATTACAACTGGAGGAAAGAACGCAGTTTTCCACCCTCACCTGTGCGCAGTCCTGCGGCTTTTCAAGGAGATGAGCCCCCGATGCCCGCAAGGTGATGCTGTCGTCTGAAGTGTCAATGCGACAGTTGGAAACCGTTACGTCCTGGCAGCGGTCAATGTCAATCCCGTCACCGTTGAATGTGTGATAGTCCTTCCTGCGGGTATGGACATAGCACCCGGAAATAATAACCTTATTGCAATTCAGGAGGAAACAGCTCCAGTAGGGAGAATCGGCCAGTTCAATATCCTTGATTGTAATTTCACTACTGTCCACGAACCAGACCATCTGGGACGGACGCGCGGGAATAAGCGATTTATTGGAATATGGTGCACCATTGGAATCCAGCAGAAACGCATCCGAATTGCCGTCAATCCGCCCCTTTCCACTGAGGGTCACATTGCTTACACCAACTCCAAGGATGAGATGGCCTCCGCTGATGTAATCTCCCCAGCCTATCTCGGCCTCGTTCTGGGGGCAGCAGTCGGCCGCGCAATAATCCTTTATGTCCGGGCTGCCTTTGATTACAGCACCCTCGTCAAGATGGAACTCAACATTGCTCCTGAGCCATATGGAGCCGCAGAGGTACGTCCCCTTGGGCACAGTCACTAAGCCGCCGCCTTTTGCGGCAACATGTTCAATCGCTTCCTGTACGGCCTTGGTATCAAGCGTGGCGCCATTTCCCGTGGCGCCGAAATCCATCACGGATACCGTGCAGGGTTCTGCAGACTGTGCGGGTGTCTGGGCGTTTGTTTTAACCTTCCCATTTCCGGAACAGGTCATCATTACAACAATCAGTAACAGGTACATTATTGTCTTCATTCTACTGAACTCTAATAATCCTTATTGCATTCAGGACAGGAATGCCTTTTGACTTGATAAAACCTATGTCAAGGCCGCTTCCGTCCTCCACCTCCACGGGGAAACGCTGGACGACAGCCGTATTATATCCATATTCCCGGGCGATATTGACTTCACTCAGAACGGTGGTGCCGTTTATGGAAACGGAGAAAACACGCTCCGCTTCACCGGAAGACAGAGTCTCGTTACCAATATCATAAAGCATAGGCTTTCCCCGGAAGGGCCCTGTAAGGTCTGCAAAATACAGGTAAACGAAGTATCTCCCGTCCGGGATATCGGCCCTGAAGGCATCCAGGCCGGCCCTTTGAGTTTGGAAGAGAGGATCCAGGTCTGTGCCGATGATATCGGCCTCAAAGGCAGGACGGGGGCCTCCGCTGTTCTGCTGATACATACGCTCTCCCCCAATATAGCCCCAAGATCCGGGACGATATTCCTGTTCGGGAATCCATATCTGACCACCAGACCTGTCTTCAAAATATCGGTGCGTACCCATTAAAACGCTTATCTCCCTGAATTGGGACATGTCCTGGGGAATCATACGGAAATCTATTCTCAGGAGGTCTGCCGATCCATCTGACCCCTGTGCTTCCAGGACGTTTTCTCCGTCAATGAACGGCACGTCGAATAAGGCCGATCCTTCTTTGACAGTCTTTGTGCCAAGAGATTGTCCATTAAGGGATAATTCTACTTCTTGGGCCGATGCAAAGACCTCTACTGGCTGTATGCATTTCCCGTCCTCCTCCTGCCCGCCACGAATCTTCCAATCCGATCCACCAATCCGAATGAACGGGCTACGGCCAAACAGTGCTTTGTACAGCCAATAACTGTCTTTAGGCGTCCTGTCAGAGGTGGTTATTCCTTTGCAATTGAAATGAGGAACGGCAAAGCCCCTGGCCTCCGAATGGAAATCGTTCAAATTCCAGACAGCCCCGCCTGAGAGATACTCCTTCTCAAGGATAACCGGGATATAGCTCTTGTGGTACAGGAGGGCATAATCACAGGTATAATCCTGACACTCGGGCTCAAAACTATGGAGGCGGGAGTCAGCATCGGCACCGTACTCTGAAACAATGAGCGCTTTCCCGGGGAATGTATTGTGTATCTTATCCAAAGCCGAGCCCAGTTTGTTGAAAGAACTGTAATACCAGCCGTGGTAGAGGTTGAATCCCAGTATGTCCGGAATGTCCCCCAGCCCGCTTTCCTTGTATTTCTTCCTGTCTCCGTCACATGGAATCATCGTGGGCCTGGAAGGATCAGACTCACGCAGTGCGCTATCAATAGCCCCGGCGCAATCCTTCACTTTTTGGTAGTACTCCTCTTTGGACATGTCACCATTTTGCCAGGGAGAATTGTCAAGAAGGACTTCGTTCATATATGCCCAGGCAACCATGGAAGGGTGGTTATAATTCTGATAAACCATCTCCCTTGCCATATTCACGCAGTTGCTGGTGAAATCATCGGCCAGGCCGATGCGGTTCACGACCGGAATCTCTGTGCAGGTGAGGATCCCAAGGCGGTCACATTCGTCCGATATCAGTTCATCCTGCGGATAATGGGAAATCCTGAGGAAGTTGCCGCCCATATCCTTGAGAAGACGGATGTCACGGACGTGCATCTCGTCCGGGAGCGCATTGCCCTTCCCAAGATAATCCTGATGGCGGTTGGTTCCCATAAGCTTAAGGTGCCGTCCGTTTATGAAGAACCCTTTATCCGGGTCAAACTTGAATGTACGGATGCCGAAAGTGTTTCTCCTTGAATCAATCACTCCGCCCTTCTTGTCCAGAAGACGGGTTACTACTGAATAGAGCCGGGGAGAATCAACATCCCAAAGCGTAGGATCAGGCACCGCCAAGGTCATCTTGACCACTTCACTTGCAGATGGCTTTTTTATACTCTTCCGGATAACGGCAACCTGTTTCCCTTCCGGATCAAACACCTGATGTTCCAGAACAAGTTTCTTCTCCGGGCGACAGATACTCAAGTGCGTCTCTATCTGAACAGGGGCCTGTTCTGAGGATACTTCAGGCGTGGTGATATAGACTCCGCTACTGGCGTAATGCTCAAGGCTGATATGATTCTCCGGGACAAAGACCAGCGAGACGTTGCGGTAAATACCACCAAAGAAGGTGAAATCGGCCCCTAATGGCGGAATTCCCTCATTGTGGGAATTGTCCACCTTTATCCTGAAGCTGTTGTCCCCGGCGTGGATGCAATCGCTGACATCAAAGACAAAAGCCGTATAGCCCCCCTTGTGGTTCCCAGCGTGGGAGCCGTTTACGTAAAGGTCCACAACCTGGTTGGCTCCTTCAAAGCGAACGAAGACTTTCTTACCGGAAAGGTTGTCATTGATCTGTATTGTTTTCTCATACCATCCCGTCCCCCTGTAGTAGCCAGGGACATCGTCAACGGCGTCCTCCGCATTCCAAGTATGCGGAAAGGACACGATCTCTTTGACCGCGTCACCCTCTTTCCAGAAAGTCCAGCCATCATTTATGCTCCTCTCATATCTTGGTGCAGCCGTTACAGGCTGGCACACAAGACATGAAAGAAGAATAAGGACAATATGAGAAAACTTGAACAAATCCTTTTACTCGGCAAAATAGCAGTCCGTAGGATCATCACCTATGCCCACGATGTAGCCGCCATAGTTTGATAAGGTAATGGTAACTAGAGAGCCTCCGCTGGTTCTGCTCTTGACGGCACCGCCTACATAGCACTTGGTGATGGTGCCATCGCATGCCAGATATGGTGCGTCGTCGGTAGTTTTATACCAGCCTGCTATTGATCCGGCCCTGCCGGCATTGTACGTGGCGTTCTCATTCTTGTATGCGCTGGATTTCTCTCCGGCCTCAATGGTGCCATAGTTTGAACAAGCCTGGAGAGTGCCATGATGAAGGGCTCCCACAACGCCACCGGCTACCGCCGCCCTGGTCTTTACGGCCATCGCAAATACATCACCTCTGTTTACATTATTGTTATCATTAGAATATGATTCCTTGTATCCAATGATACCGCCTGCCATGGCCGCGACATATTCATTGTCGCTACAGGTGTTACAAGTCACAGTTCCGGCATTTTCACAGTCACTCACAACACAGGATGTGTCATCCTCAATCCAGCCAGCTATGCCACCGGCATAATTGGACAGGGCTGAAGTACCGGTGAGGCTCTTTAAGGTCACGGCACCGCTGTTTGAACAGCTTGTAATTTCCCCAGCCTGATCCCATATATCTCCTGCTATTCCTCCCACAACCGCGAAAGCATTGACAGTTTTGATATATAGATATCGTACTTCGTTAGTGTTCTCGCTGTCGATAATCCTGCCTCCGACCATCTGCCCCACGATACCACCCACTACTGCCCTGTTGCTTTTGACATACAAGTAACCGTTATTGGTGCAGGTATTAATCTCGGAACCGTCCTGACCGTCGCCTGAAGGCGCGGAAATACGTCCGGCAATGCCTCCTACGGAATAGATCATCAAGGGAGTTGCTGCCGAAACATAATACACATCAATATCGGCTTCGTTCACACAATCCGTGCAGTCATTATCTTTGTCAACATTGTCTCCGTAGATACCCCCTGCGCGCACACCTGCCTTGTTGGTATCACCAGACATATCAACCTGAATATGACCGCGGTTGGTGCATGAAGAATACGACGCCTGTGCTTCTCCGCGGCCGGCAATTCCTCCCACGGTAATGTGGTCCTGGGCAGATTTGGTGCTCTCGTTCGATATACTTATTTCACCTTTGTTATCGCAACCATCAAACTCGGAAGCAGCGGTTCCGACAACCTTTCCAGCCAGGCCGCCAACGCGGATAGCGCCTGATTCGGAAGTAATTGATATTGCTCCAGTATTATGACAGGAATCCAATGTGATGGCATCAATAATACCGGCGACTCCTCCAAGGCAGAGTTCCGTTGTTGCCACTCCGCTGTTGGAAACCGCCCCTGAATTTGTACAGGAAGTCAGATTATTCCCAACTTCACCAACTATTCCTCCCAAATACACGTATCCTTTTGAATTGGCGGAATTGGTAACGGTTCCGGTATTCTCACAATTACTGATACTGCACGCTGATAGGCCATAGCCCACAATGCCGCCGATCTCTATGTATTGGCCACTCTTGGTTATCGGACAGTCATTTGAAACCAGACCGCTATTGGTGCAGGATGTGACGTTAGCCTTGCCACGTCCAACTACACCACCAACGAACATATCATAAGAACTGGTAGAACCCGAAGTCAGAACTACATCGCCTGCATTGCTTGCTGTCACCACGGCATCATCATTCTCTCCTGTAACACCGCCTATGCACGCAACATTGGTAATAGTTAAGCCATCGATGGAGATATCGCCGGCAGCCAGGTTGGCTGATCCCGAAATGATATCACCTTTATTCAGGCCTGTCAAACCTCCCAGATACAATTGATTACAGGACAACTCCGTCACGGTAACAGTACCGCTGTTGGTAGCTTTAAAGTCACCGGACTGATGGTGTCCGGCTATGCCACCCACATAAAAGACCTTTCCGGACTGCGTGGAAGTGTTGATAACAACGGCACCGCTGTTGGTAACACCGGTAACAATATCACCGCTAAAGCCGTTGGCTATTCTTCCCACTACGCCTCCCACAGGTACATTTTCTTTAGTAGATGAACCCGTAAAAGAAACGGTTCCGGAGTTGCCGCCGCCTTGAATGGGGCCATTGGTATAACCGCAGATACCACCAAGGGCCATATATCCACCGGTGGTACCGGAAAAGGTAATTGCAGCCGTATTAGTATTATCAACTAGTTCCCAATCACCCTTATTGTATCCGACTATGCCACCCACTGAATAATACTTGCTACTGACATCAACGCTATAAGAGCCGCCTGCAATGATAGCCGTTGCGTTAGTACATGAAGAAACGCTATGAAGCACTTTTCCCACGATACCGCCAATACTGAGTTCACCGGTGGCGGCATCTCCGGTATACTCGATGGTTCCGCCGGTATTGGTGCAGGCCTCGATGAAAGCGCCCTCGTCGCACCGGCCAACAGTTCCGCCAATATATGCACCTGAAGCGGCTCCGGTAGCGGCAACATTAATATTACCAGCATTGGAAAGACCGGAATACGTTGCCGATGTATTATTGATTCGGCCGATTACACCTCCCTGGCAGAGATACGTTCCGACATCCCCAGCCTCGGTAGTGACCGTGCCGTCACTTGCGTTGGCGCATTCCTCGACCGAGCCCCTGGCAATACCGGCAACGCCGCCGATATGGAGCGGACCGGTGGTGGAGAAGTCCGACGTCACTTTTACCAGGCCGTGATTGACACAGCCTCTCATAGATTCGGCCGACTCTACCTGATAACCAAGAACGCCTCCGATGTAAACGCCCTGACCAAAATCGGCAGATGACATCACTGTACCGTAGTTTGCACAGTTGGAGATATCCCCTTGAGTCTTGAGGTCACCGCCTTTTTGGGTGCGACCTATGACTCCGCCGATAGAAGGCTGGCAGTCGTTGACTCCGCCATTGTCGGCAAACGTTACCGTGGCATAATTGGCGCAGTTGCTGATGGAGCCGCCCTTGTTGTTGCCGACAAGACCGCCAAGCTGGCAGTTTATGTTTTCTCCTTCAATGGCTGCAGAAGGAGTCCAGGTGATGGAACCTTGAGCCGTACAGTTCTGGAGGCCTGCAATATCGTCAATGGCCGTTGAAGGGAGGACTCGTTTTGCAAAGATACCCCAGTTCAGGTCATCGTCAGCTGTTGTGGATATGGTGGAATTCAGCGTTAGGTTCTTAACCACGCCCATCAGATCGGCAAACATGGGCTTGGTGAGACCGCTGATGGTCTTGCCGTTGCCGTCGAAGATGCCCTTATACTCCTCCATCGGCTCAAAAGAGGCGGCGATGGATGAGAGGTCAAGGGTTCCTGAACTCTGGACAAGGCGTGCATTGAGCGTCTTGTTGCCGCCCGCAACGGCAGCAACAAACTCCTGGAAGGTAGCCACACTGTTAATCTGTTTGAGGTTGGTCACCTTGTCCGGGGAATAAACCACATTGTCAAACTCGCGCACCTTGCCGGCGGCTATGGTCTTTGTGGCATTGCTGTCCATGACCTTTACCGTCATGTGGCCGGACGAGTTGTCCACCACATCGAGGGAGATACCACCTTCATACGTACCGGCAGGTATTGCAATATAAAACACGAACGGGTCGTCGGAAAGCTGCTTGTTGCCCCCGAAGCTGTAAATGAGCGGGGCTCCGCCGGAGGCGGGTGTAAGACTGCCGTTCAGGATTCCTGCAGTGGCGCCGATAGTGAAATTACCGGAAAGCGACTTGGATCCATCCGCAGCCGTAAGGGTGATTGAACTAAGCTTCTTGTCACCCGTGAAGGAGAATTTCAGCAATGCGGCAACGTGACTGAAGGTGACATTGTCGCTCCTGGATGCCAGGGAAGCATACATCGGCATGGCAGCAGGGTCGAATCCGCCGGCCTCATAGTGCTGCGTAGAAGGGAAAGACACCTGGTTGCCTTGGTCTGGGACTCCACAGTAAAGGAAATTGTACGGAGCTGAGATGCTCGCCAGTTTGAACGTAGCCGCGGCGGTAGTGTTTCCGTCACCGGGGGTGAATGACGTTGCTGCAGTCCCGTTGAGTGTAATCACGTCAGAATCGCCCCAAAGCACTGGATACGAGCTGCCGTCCTTGCTGCCAAGGGTGGTTTTGGTATCAGGACTCTCAGGGACAGAGAGTGTTACAGTCATTATGCCGTCATTTCTTTCCCCTGGGATATCCTCCCTTACGGGATTATCTATTTCCTTTGAGCATCCTGCTGCCACAAGAATCAGCGCAAATACAGGAATGAGTGTATATATCTTTTTCATAAGGCAGCGTGATTAGTCGAAGGTTATATATGAGACAACCGGGAAATGGTCTGAGGGGCACCAGGTATCTTCGTCTACATCAAAAGTGGTACGGACCGTCTTATAAGTCTGGGCATTGATAACCTGGGAAGATCCGTCGTGAAGGAAGATATGGTCTATTCGGAACTGAGGGTACTTTAAATTCACAAGATAGTGCGCGCCCCAGTTGCTGCCAGTTTCTGTGCCCGGGTAATTGACATAAAAACCAGACAGGTTACCGGCATCATTCACCTGGTCATAAGCATTTGCGAATCCGCCGGAATACATGGCTGTATACAGGGGCTGAACCTGCGTTTTTTTCGTGTCTATATAAGGGCCGAAATTGAAGTCTCCCACAACGATATAGGGCAAAGAACCGGCTTTGGCGGCAGCAAAATACTTGAGATTATTGACCACCCTCAGGCGTCTGGCTGCAGCGGCTGCCTGGTCCGCAGCGCTGTATTCGCCGTCCACCTTTTCAGCACCTATTTCACTATATGTATGGTCCAGGGTGGACAAGTGCGTCACGAACAGATAGAACTGCTTTCCTGATACCTTGTGGGTAAACTTGGCATAAGCGCAAGTAGTTTCAGGGTTGCCGCAATTGTCATATGCGTCCTTCCTGCTATCATAGTAAGTGTTATCGGCCGTATGGGAGAGCCAGACATAGTTCTGGTCCGATACGTTAAACATCGCCGTCTTGTAGGCGTACCCGTCGGCATATCTGTTATAGGTCTCATAACTGGGACTCAGCCATGTGCCTTCTTTCTTTATATCATCCGGATTATCCAACTGCCAGGTATATCCAGTAAAGCCTTTGGCCTCCGCAAGTGTTTTCAGCGAATAACTTCCGCCGTTCTGGAAATTGGAGTCCAGTTCGTTGAATCCTATGATATCGGCCCCCGTACCCGCTATGGCAGTTCCCAAGGCTTCTCGCACGTTCGCATTGGTGAGATACATATACGTTCTACCGCTGGTCTCACGGGATTCTTCCTGGTATACATTATAGGTTGCGACCGTGATTCCCGGAGAGGCGGCAGTGGGTTCTCCGCCATCCTCGGCCGTAAGGTCACCTATGGAGACAAGGTTCTCAGTACGTCCTGCCGCATAGGTAAAGCTGGGGAACTGGACCAGCTTGTTGGACGCAAGAGTGTAACCGCTTCCCCAGAACTTCAGACGCATAAAGGCGCCATCGGCCTGATATACAAGAGCCTCAATTCCCGCCGCGTAAGCCTGGGCAGGAATGGCAATATAGAAATACGTGTCTGTATTACTAAGCGCGACGTCACAGTCGTAGACAAGCGTTCCTGCGGTTCCCCCAGAGAATGCACCGGTAAAGCCACCAGCATCTGTTGCAAGGGTGAAATTACCGTGAAGCTTCTCACTTCCAAGACTTTTGACCTCTATGCGGTCAAGCGTTACGCTTCCCTTAACGGCAAAACCTATGAGGCCGCAGAAATTGTTTAGCTGGACAGAGTAATTGTCTCCTGATTTCTGGGCATTGCCGTAAGATGCTGCAGCAGCGGCATCAAAACTACCAGTCACATAGTTTTGGGTAGATGGAAGGCTTATCATATTCTCTGACGCCGTGCCGGGATATAGCACTTTATAAGGCGCAGAGACGGGTGAACTTATGGTAAAGTCAACATCCTTGGTGCCATTCTCTCCCGCCGTCACGGCATTATCGGACACAACCCCGTTTACCGACACTCTGTCGCCGGTCTTCCAAAGAACTGGGCACACCCCAGCGCTGGGGACGCCAAGCATTGTTTTGGTCTCTTGATGGGCGAGTCTGGCGCTGAGAATCATTGTCTCCACGCCGGGTTCTGACTCGGGAAGGTTATTCTTGGCGCAACTAAAAGGCAACACAAACACTATGGCGGTCAAAAGACCGTTTCTTATAAGATTGCTCATCATATCAAAAGATCAAAGAATATCAGAATCAAGATCAAAAGCTCCTTCCTCTATTGAATAATCTTCTCCGGTAATACACATTGGAGCCAGATTTGAGATACATATTGGAGTCATATTGTCATCCATATGTATCACATTTGTCTGCGGAGAATTGTATCTCTCTTTCATATCGGTCATTTTTTAGTCAATCCACCCTTCGTTCTGAGTCAATGCCGTGTTGAGCTGGCGCTCCGTTGCCGGTATTGGCCACTTGGTGTAATAATCTCCATTTTTGGTCCATGACACACTCGCTTCACCCCAGCACTGTTTCAGGCCGGCTCCTTCAAAAAGCTTAGAGTCGTACCATGTACCCCAGCGGAGTTCATCGAAATAGAGAGTCCCTTCGCAGGCAAGTTCCCATCTCTTCTCACGACGGATGCGATCTCTCATATTGTCCTGGCCTGCAACCGTAGTGTAAGTATTGCTGTTAAGTAATGCAACACCGGCGCGTTTTCTTACCATATTAACATATGGGATGGCTTCATTTGTCCGTCCCTGTTCATTGAGAGCCTCGGCAAGTGACAGAAGGACATCGGCATAACGAATAATGGGGACGTCAATGGGAGAATATTCACGGTATAGAAGCTCGTTCCCTTCGGAAACAAACTTGCGGACCAGATAATAGAAATATTTTGCGCTATCCGAACGAAGATCGAACGGATTGCTGATATCATTCTGGATAAATGGCCAGCGCAAGGTGTATGTATATTCAATTCCATTGGGAGCGCCCAGATACTCCGAATAAGGCGTGATGTATGTTTGCAAAAGCCTGGGGTCCCGGTTATCGTACACAGCCTTTATGCGGGCTTCGTTGCCCTGGTCCAGATACTTTGAAAAGTCGGCGCCATAGTCAGACATCTTTTTCTTAAGGCTTTTGTAGTCCGCTTCCCCAAAGTTCCCGTTGCCGGAGTTCAGGCCGTCTCGCAGGAAATAAACCGAGCGGGCGGCGGGTGTCATACTGGAATATCCGGGAATATAGTCGTTCCAATTGAACGGCTTTCCATCCTTTGTCTCATATGTATCGATGAAATCGGCGTCACCGTAGAAATCATTCCAGCCGCTGCCGCTGGTGATTCTGGAACCGTACTTGAAACTCATCTGGTTGCCATAAGTATCCTTCTCAAAACACTGTATGGAAAAGACCATTTCGGAGCACTGCTCGTTCTTCTCCTTGAATAACTGCTTATACTCTCCCTGGAACAGGCTGAAGCCCAGTTCTCCAACTTTTTTAAAGTCGGATTCGGCTTTTTCGTATTCCTTCATCCAAAGATATGTCTTCCCACGAAGTGCATAGGCGGCACCTTTGGTGGCACGGCCGTAGTTAGGGTCACCGGCCATGTATTTACCGGGAAGGTTAGGCTCATTAATCACCTCTGTAAGATCGTTAATGATTGCCTCCCATACCTCGGCCTCGGTGTTACGTGGTTTTGTAAATTCGTTTACCGGAGTGCTTTTCAGATAAAGAGGAACACCACGGAAGTAGCAGTTCAGCCTATAATAGAAGTATGCCCTGAGGAATTTTGCCTCGGCCTTGTACTGTGCACAAAGCTCCGGCTTCAAATCGGGAACGCTTTCTATATTGTCGATAACCTCGTTCGCTCTTGAGATTCCCTCATAGAGTTGCTTCCAGGCTACGCTGAAAATATTGTCGGCCGATGACGCATTCCCCAGCAGTAATTTGTGGGTGCTGGACCAGTTGCTTCTTGGACTCACTGTGGGGTCAAGGGCCGAGAGGGTATGGGCATCAAGGCCAAAATAGTTGCCCTGGGAAATAGAGTTCGTGTAGTCTTCTCCAGAATTTTCCAGCATTGTATTGTAAATGCCATTGACTGCTAAAGTGGCCAGATTGGCTGACGTCCAGATACTGTTTGAACTGATTGCATTGTAAGGTGTAGTCTCCAGCAAGTCTTTACGGCAGGCTGTAACTTCCATTATAATCAGTGAGACGAATGCAAGATATTTAATTGCTTTCATAATATAATCCGTTTACTGAAGATTATCAGAATGTCAGGTTTGCTCCGATAGAGATCTGACGCATGGTCACATATCCCAGACCGGCACCCATCTCAGGATCCTGTCCCGGATATGAGGTAATATTGAACAGGTTTTCTCCTGAGATGTACACTCTAAGACCTTTCATAAAGATTTTCTTGGTAATCTTCTCAGGGAGTGAATAACCTATCGTCAAGTTCTTCAGTTTCAGGTAATCTCCCCTGTACAGGTGCAAAGTGCTGGTTGCGCCCTGTTGGTTGTTACCTTCATTACCGGTAAGACGGGCGTTTTGGCTGGTGGTATTGGTCCTTGGATCTTCAGGATTGTCAGGATCGTAGAAGTAGTGGTCGTTTGCAATGTAGGAAAGGATGTTATAACCGATACGGGTTCCGGTATTATTGGCTCCGGTGGTATTCCAATAGAGCCAGAAGCCCGCAGCACCGGCAAAACTCATCTGAATGTCAATTCCTTTCCAAGATGCATTGGCCTGGAATCCGAAGGTATACTTGGGCGTAGTTGATTTGCCCGTGAAGATGTTGTCATACGTATTTCCGTATACTCCGTCTCCATCAATATCGGCATAAATGTAGTCGCCGTACCATATCTTATCCTTGGCAATTCCCTGTTGTGGCCTGAAACTGTATCCGGCATTAGTCATAGCCTTAAGCCATAGCATATCCATGTCCGTACGTATCATGCCGTCCCGGGGACCGCCATTGATAATGACGTTACCTTCATCGTCAAAGTATGATCCGTCGCCAGAATAAGGAGTGAGCATATAATACTCGTTAATTGTGTGACCCTCAAGGATACGGGTTGACGAACCGGTTGATACGTCTCCAAGATTGGACACATAGGTACGTACACCGCTCTCATCCTCCTGCCAGCCTTCTTCCAGAGCACCCTTGTACTTGGATACCCTGTTATGATTGAAGGTGAAGTTACCTCTCACACCGTAACTGAAATCCTTGACATGACTGCGCCAGCCAAGTGTCAGTTCAATACCCTTGTTTGTAACTTCCGCAATGTTCTCCATAGGAGCAGTAGCCAAACCGGCCGTCTGATAGATTGTCGGCCTATAAAGAATACCGTCCGTCACCCTGTTGTAAAAGTCTATCTCAGCAGTGAGCCTGTTATCCAGCACACCAATGTCAAGGCCGATGTCGGTAGAAGTGGTGGTTTCCCAACGTAGGGCATCATTTGCGTGGACGCTGACGGCAAGACCGTTGACAAGCAAATTGTTGAAACTGTAGTTGTGAGCTTTATATGTTGACTGGTATTCGTAGTTTCCGATACTGTTGTTGCCAAGTTTTCCCCAGGAAGCCCTGAGCTTGAGGAGGTCAAACCCGGAGTTTTTCATGAATCCCTCCTGCTCTATACGCCATCCTGCGGAGAATGACGGGAAGTAACCCCAGCGCACTTTTGAAGCGAATCTTGACGATCCGTCACACCTTAAGTTGGCCTCGAAGAGATACCGGTTGGCAAAAACATAATTCAACCGCCCGAAGAAAGAACGGGAAGAATAGTCCGAGGCTGAACCGCCCACATTTATAGGTTCTACAGCCGTATCGGCGGTCCATAGGCTGGGATCGACAAGCCCCTTCTTTGTACCGTTGTGATTATATTCAAAGCTGTAGAACTCTTCATATCCCAAGAGGGCACTTAACTCATGGCGGCCAAATGTGTGACCCCAATTGAGGGTCGATTGGATTGTATAGTCCCAGTCTCCATTGGCTCTGAACCAGGTTTCCATATTCTCCGGGAGCTCCGGCGTGGTCATCTGTACGCCAGTCGCGAAGTTCATTTTGACCGGCTGGGGAACTACTGGTGTATATTGGTAGTCATACCAGTGACGTCCGTAATTGACAAGTGTCTTGAAGGAAAAATCCTTGAGGAAGTCTATCTTTGCATAGCCGGAGACCTTAATTCTTGAATAAGTCCTGATAGCATCTTCCTCGTTTACTGTATACAAAGGATTACTGGCCGTTGCACTTTCCTCATTTGCTGCGGGAAAACCATAATATCCATCATAATATGGATAAACGCCAGGGGTGGATTGATTGATGTATTTTACCGCAGTGGAATAATCTCCTGCTTGCTTATCCATCACCGAGCCATAGGTCTTCATACCAACGGTGAGCCATTGGACAGGCTTTACGTCAATATTGGCCCTGATCTGGTACTTCTTTGCTGCCGTGTTGGATATAAGGCCGGGGTTGTCCACATAGTTTGCGGAAATCAGGTAACTTGTTTTCTTGCTCCTTCCGGTAATGGAAATATTATGATCCTGAGAAGCCACATTGCGGTACATAAAATCCTGCCAGTCGATATTGGGATATGCCACATAGTTGGGATACCCAGATTCAGCGATTGCGTTTGGATCCTTTTTGGCATTGCGCCAGGTCTCAATGGTAGACGGCAGGAAGTTTTCGGCCTGGCCGATATTGTACAGGGATTCATTGATCATCTCCATATAATCGGCATAATCAGTAAGATATGACAGCCTGTGCATGGGGCTGTTGAAGGATACACTTCCCGAATAAGTTACGTTGACCGCACCTTCCTTACCCTGTTTGGTAGTGATAAGGACCACTCCATTGGCGCCCCTGTTACCGTAGATTGCGCAGGAGGCTGCGTCCTTGAGAATAGTGATTGTTGCTATGTCGTGAGGATTGACATAGCTCATATTGTTCTCTACACCATCTACTATATAAAGCGGAGATGATGAGTTGAGCGTTCCTGTACCCCTGATCCTGACTGTATTGGACTCGTTACCGGGATCGGAGGAGGTGGTGCGCACTGAAAGACCCGCACTGGTACCCGCAAGGGCAGACGCCACCGACGTTACCGGGCGGGATTCGGCCATTTCCTCAAAATTAACGGTAGAGACAGCGCCGGTCAGGTTGACTTTTTTCTGAGTGCCATAACCTACAACCACCACCTCTTCAAGGAACTGAGAGGAAGGTTTTAAATGTATGTCAAGTGAGGTCATGCCCGCTCCAGCCACAAAAGAGTAATCCTCATATCCCATGGCGCCAACCACGATTTCAGCCCCGGATGGCGCACTGAGGGAGAAGATGCCGTCAAGGTCGGTAATTGCTCCGGTGGTGGTTCCTTTGACCATCACCGAAGCACCGATTACGCTCTCACCTGTTTCGGCGTCTTTAACGACTCCGCCAAGCGGCACATTCTGCGCCAAGGCGATAACTGGAGCCGCCAAACAGATGATTATCAAAAAAGCTTTATGAAGAATTCTTCTCATAAAATGCCGATATTGAAATAACTATGTTAGTTCTGATATGAGCCCGGCCACCAGGACCCGCCACGTGCCACATTCCGCTGATCCATGTTAATGTCTTCGCCGCACCAGGAGACGAACTCGGGGCAGATTACATTGAGACGCTCAAGGATGGCAGTCTGGGTAATCATAGAAGGCGCAGAACCGTCAATCTGACCATTCCACAGCCAGCAGTTTGTATCAGTACCCCAAGTGAGATTCCCGATTGAAGAGGCCAAAACACCGCTTGCATTGCCGCCATTGTCGGTATTGGTGCCGATTTTGACAAGATTATTGTAATGCGTATAACTCAGATCTATGATTTCACTGCCGGCCTCACCGCCGATGGAGGCAACTCCATCAGAGACAGGAGCAATAATGTTATTGGTGAAATAATGCGTAGCAGTACCCATTACGCCGACCAGGGCGGTATTGTCGGTCAAAGTACCGCCTTCCGCACTATTCTGAGTGTCGCCGATTATTGAACAGTTGCTGATGCTGGAGCAGGTCTGAATTACGTCGATGGCTATCCAGGACGCATTCAGTCCTTTTTTATAGGATGATTTGCTGGTTGTAGTGTATGAGCCCCTTACGGAACTGTTGTTCATACAGAACTTATCAAGTCCATTTACATTGATAGTACAGCCATACCTGTTATTGATGTAGTTGCCATCGAAAGAGCACTCATCGATGTAAAGATAAGCATACTGCTCACTGGAACCTTCTGTATAGATAGCGCCGCCGGTACCGGCATAATTGCCGTTGAAGATACTGCGGAATGCCTGAACACCCTTCCATCCGTGGATACATACTGCACCGCCCATATTATCGGCGTGGTTCTCCACAATGGATATCCTTGTCAAGTCGATAAGTGATTCGTCCTCCACATAGAAGGCGCCGCCGTCTTTGGTGGCATAGTTACCTTCTACCGTGCAGTCTTTGAAATACATAGCAGTGAGTTTGCCGCTTTTGCCATACACAGCCACGGCGCCGCCCCATTGGGCTTGATTCTCCTTGAATAAGGCATTGTGAATGTTATTGCCAAGGGACTCCCTGAAAGTCTCCACTTCCAAAGCTCCTCCGTATAAGGCTGCAGAGTTGCCCTGGAAGGTGACAGGCTCTTCATTACCTATCTCAAGTCTTCCTTTCTCGCCCACAGAGATGGCGCCGGCGTTTCCGGAAGCGACATTGTCAACGAAGCTGCCGCCTTCGATGGAAATGTGATGATTTATAAGTTTAATAGCTCCGCCATATTTTGCCTTGTTACCAGTCAGAGTGCAGCCACGCATGGAAGTACTGGCACCAATATAGAGGGCTCCGCCGTCGCGGGTGTTGTCATTGCCGTTATTGGTAAAGGTTGAGCCTGTTACTGTCGCTTCTGTGCTTCCGGTTTTGTAAAGGTCTACGGCTCCGCCTCTCCAGGCAACGTTGCCTGTGAAGGAGCACCCTGAAATAATGATGGTACCTGACTCACTGTCAAAATCGACAGCCCCGCCAAAACCCGTACCATCCTTCCTTTCCGGATCGTCATTCCATGCCTCATTATCTTTGAACGTACAATCTGTGATTGTTACCGTTCCTCCGGTGATTTCAATTGCACCGCCATTTGTGGCCTTGTTGTCGGAGAATGAGCAATCTTTGATCGCCCAGGTGCCAGAGGATATAAATAGCGCGCCGCCATCTTCTCCACCTTCCGCAGCAACAGTAACCTGACCGCCCATGAAACTGATTCCCTCTATTTCAACATCTACCTCGCCATCCACTTTAAGAATACGGTGCTCACTGTTACCGGTGAAAATGGTCTCACCCTTTATGCCCACAAAGCTGAAACGGGCTCCCTCTTCGAAGGTCAATGTGGACTCTGCGCCCCAGTCATAAGTGCCTGCCCCAAGATTGAAGACAGATCCGTTAAGATCTGACAAAGTCTTATCTTCCAATTTGAGGAAGCTCCACATCTGGGCTGCGCTCATGGCGTTTCCCCAGCTCTTGCCATCCTTTGTGCCAGCGCCATCAACAGTTACGTACTGTATCTTTGCCTCAATTACCTCCTTGATTTCATATACGTAGACGTTGTTGGCCGCCAATGCGTCAATGTCCCAATCATATTCGCCGGCCTCGGCATAAGATTCGCTGCCGGAATAGGTCTTTATCTTTAAACCATTAGCGTGTGCTCCAGGAAAAACGGACACGTAATAAATACCTGCCCCGAAGGTTGTCGTTGAAACGGAGGTGGCAGGGGTTTTGGCGGTACCTACTACCGGAACAGAGCCGGAACAGTCTATACCCATTACTCCCGCGAGCGGGCTTCCGTCAGCGCCCACAACTTCTATTTTGCTCACTTCGGTGCCACCCTTGAGTTGAAAACCAAGGACGGCATTAATATTCTTGAAAGTTATTTTGTTCCCTGATTCAATCTTACCGACAGATATCGTTTCCTGTGCGGGATTGCCGGGCTGTGAATCAGAGATGCCGATATTAACTGAATTGCCTTCGGCAGAATCAAATGCAGACGTAGGGTGTACGGCAAATAAGGCCGTCTTGCCGCTGGGAATAGTACCCACGAAGCTGCCGGTAGCGGTTCCCGCGCCGTCGACTATGGTTGCATTAACTGAACTGCCGTCGTCCAGAACAAGCTTTATCTGATCTCCCGGCAGCCAGAAGGCTTCGGCATCTCCGGCCTGTTCAAGATTCTCGGTAGTGGCGGTAAAGACCACTTTACCACCATTCCCATTATTGCCATTATTCCCGCTATTACCGTTATTATCCGGCTGCTCTTTGTTGTTGCAGGAGGATAACACCACAGCAAACAAGGAAAGTGTTAATAAAAGAAAAGACTTTTTCATAATGCGGTTGTTTTATAGATTATTATAATTAATTCAAAACTTGACTTTCGCAGTAACGGTCAAATGGTCTGAAGGGCACCACACCGTGTCGTCTATAGTGTAAGTTACGACAACCCGGCGATAATCGGACGCCGTGCAGTTTTTTGTCATGATATGGTCTATCCGACGCTCCGGATGACCATCCGAAAAGCTTTCCATTGGATAGTAATATTTACCTGAACTTCCACTCATAGTCCCCCATTTGGCGTTGATATTGCCATCTTTCCAGTACTCCAGAAGAGCACTGTATACCTCAGGTTCCGAACCCGAGGAACTGTTCATGTCGCCAATTAAGATTGCGGGTGAGTCCCCGGCCTTTAGCTTTGCAAAACGGTTCACTACTTTTGCCATGTTCAAAGCCCCGCCATGATCGGGGTGAGGGAGATGGGTTGGGAACACCCAAAATTCCTTTCCGGTAGCGATGTGCGTGAATTTAATCCAGATGAGTATACGCTCCGGATTTCCGCATTTTTGGTATGCGTCTATGGGGTTTGTGTACCATGTGTCTTCTTCTTTAGAAAGCCACACAAATCCACTTTCCTCCAATTTCAATTTTGTCCTGTTGTAAGCAAAGCCATCAGCGAAGTAATATGAAAGGGTCCCCACAGAATTCATCCTGTTTGGATATTTGAGTTCCCATTGCCAGTCTTTGATGGATGCGCACATTGCCTGCAGGGAATACTTCCCTCCGCTTATATGTGTCTCATCCAATTCGTTGAAACCTATGATGTCTGCTTTGGTCGCGCCTATGGTCCCGGCCAATGCACTGCGCACTTTTGGGTTATCCATTGACATCTCAGTGCGCCTGGTTGACGGCTTGAGAAGGTTGCAAGTAGCTACGGTAATGGTAACTTCATCCGGATTCTGCGAATTGCCAGGATCATTACCATTGACTTTCCCACATGCGCACACGAGCACTTGTGAGATGACTATTAACATAATGAGCTTCTTCATTTCTTTCATATGGCACTTACTTAATTTTTGAAATCTTGAAATCCGCAATGATTGGATAATGGTCGGATGGGATATAAAACTTGTCCACCCCTGAATGCTCCCGCTTAGTATAGCCATCAGGTTTCTGGTAGATATCTATGCAGGCATTAAGCATTGGCTCGGAAACGTACATGTAGTCAATTCTCACATCACCGCAAGTGGGCTGGAAGCTGTCCGGGTAGCGGGTATAGAACAGGTCAATAAACGGTGAATGGCTTATCATATAATCCTGAGTCTGGAATGCCAGCGATTCCGGGTTCCACTTATATGCGTAATTATCCCTCCTGCTGTATGAGTTATAGTCCCCTGCCATTATCCAGAGTTCTTTATCCGGGTCTTTTGACTTGCGGACAGTGTGATCCATGATACAGATCAGTTCCTTGATTCGGTGCTGTTCACCTTCGTATTTTTCGGCACTCTCATTCCGCCTTTCTATTGGTACGGCATAACCATATTTGCCGTGTTTGAGATGAAGTGTCACAATGTTAAGAGGCGCCTTTACCCCCTTCACGTGAACCTGATACCAGCCGCTGTAGTTTACGATGACGGTGTCAGGTTTATGACCTCTGACAATAGTGACGCTGTCAATGGGAAAGCGCGAGGTTACAACCTGAGGGTAGTTAGTGAGCCCAAAAGGAGTGGAAGTAGATGGACGGCGTGGCGTGACAACGTGATATCGATGCCCCCATCTGGAACAAAGTTCATCCCAGTGCGCCGGTAGATAACGTTCCTCATTGGGCATATGGTCCTTTGCCCTGTCATAATAAATCTGGGCGCCTTCATCAAAAATGCAGATGTCAGGATTCCAAGAGTTTACCCAATCAACAAATGCCTGATAGTGATCCGGCTGGCCAGCCCACATTCCATTCTGGATATTCCAATAGAGGACACGGAGCGTTCCATGCCTGTGTTTGGGCTTTTGAGGACCGGACGATGCAGATGGGCCAGAAGCAACAGCACAGCCTAACGCCAGCAGGGTTAGGAAAGCGATTATAACAAGGTGCTTCAGTATGTTCGTTGCCTGTCGCATTTTTATCTCTTTTAGAGCAAAGCTATAAAAAAAAGCCGGAGCGTCTATAGCTCCGGGAAAAACGGGAATCTTGAAATGAATCGGGATACTATTTAGCGCTGATTATCAGCAAACTAAATACTTTTAAAAATAAAAATCGGGAAACGATTATTTTTCTTATAGCACTGAAATAATGCGATTAAACTCTTCTTCGGGGATTGCAAGACGGGCCTTGAGTATGGACCTGAGGTTTTGAACTGTCTTAACTGAACAATGCAGCATTCCGGCAATTTCAGTGTTGTCTTTAATATCCAGTTTTATAAGAGCCAGTATACGGAGTTCGTTGCTGAGAATCTCTGTGCGCTTGGGAACGATCCTCTGTTCCGGCTTTAGGCAGGAGTTTACAACCTCAATGAAATCAGGGAAAATATCCACAAAGGCTCGGTCGAAATTATTGAACAATTCCCGCCTTTCTTCCGAAGCAATTTCGCCTGATGGACTTGTCAGTTCCAGTGCCTGGGCGGTATGTCCTTTCCTGAGGCTGGAGTTAATCTTTGTCCGGAATATGTCCAAGCGTTTAATGTACGATGAGTAAAGTTGGAAGGCTACGCCTATATAGCTTTTCGATATTTTGTCTGAACGTTCCAGATTATTCTTCAGTGAAATAATCTTCAGGCGGGAACGATTGATTTGCAATAGCGTATGAACTATTGCAACCAAAAGAATAGAAATAAGCGTTATTGTAAGCCATAGCTCCTTATTTCTCTTCTCGATTAGCCTGGTGTTGCTGTCGTTGATCTTAATTGTCTGCTCTACACCATCTACGACGCGTTTTTTTGAGCCCAGCCTCTGTAGTGAAGCGAAATAGTAATCGGAAATCTTTTTGGCCGCTTTCACTTCATTGATACTGTTCAGCAGCGATTCCACCCTCAGCAATGATGCTATATCCTGGTTGTTATTCTCTACCTCTATAATCGCCGATTGCAACAGGTCATCAAACGCTTCTCCAGTAAGGTTCCGCTCGTATAAATAAGCTATTGCAAAACGGTCATAAAGGCACGTGGCATAGGCGGCCGAATGATGATCTTCAATAATGGACATGCGTATAGCGTTATATCTTCTTGCCTCGGCGATATTCCCGGCCCTTGCTTCTTTCCTTTCAATACTGTGAAGATATTCTATACTCATTGTATCCGCCACCATAAGAAGAGAATCCCTGTAAATGTTATACAGATTGCGATACTTCCTCCTTAAGTTTTTTGGCTCATTGTAATCTGTGTACTTATTACTATAGAACAGCGCCACAGCACGGTAATACCTAACCAAAAGATTATTTGTAAGCTTTTCTCTAGACAAGGATCTAAAGGTCTCATGAGCTTCCAGATAATAACCATACTCGGACAACTGTGCGGCCAGTCCAATTTGGGCCTCAAGCCAGAGAGAGTCTACACCGGATGACAAAGCAAACTGAGCGGCTTTTTCCAGATACACCAAAGAAGAGTCTCCCTCGCAGTTGGAGAAAGCCATAGCTATATCATAATACAGGGAGAAAGTCTCATTGGTAGTTTCCCCGGGGAGCCTTTTCTTCAAAGCCTCTATCTCCTTCTCCTTCTTTTCCGCATAAACTTCCGTGCTGTCCAGAGCGGATAGAAGTTCAGCCACCAGCCCCTTGGTCCTGTCCGTATGCGGAAGCTCTCCTTTATGGCAAGAAAATAGAAGTAGCGCCGATACTATTAAAATAGAAGCCTTTTTCATCACAATTCAAAACTTTTCGCTAAGATAGTGATTCTTCTGTAATTCTCCCTATTAATCATCGCACACCAAACTGAAGACCGGAAGACGGTTTCCGTAAATAATACTATCAGCCCCCGGTGTACAATTTGACATCGGGGGCTAGTTCCAATAATTTTATTTTTCTACCAGGCCTTAATTACCCGTCTGCTTTGGTTTAATCGTTGTCTTTACCTTCAAACCATAGAGCTCCGCTATCTTGAATATGTAGCTTATAGCCATGTCATCTATGAAGAACCAACGGTTAACACCGGTATAATTCAGTCCAAGCCGGTCTGCAATGTCCTTTCGGGTAATCCCATACTTTTTCATAGCAACACGCAAGAAAGCCAAACGGCCCACGTTATCTTGGTCTTGAGACAATTCAATTTCAACAACACACAACTGTGATGATGGGTTCTCTCTATCTAAAGAGAAACTCAGCTCATACCCCAACCTGTCCACTATCTGCATGGCACAGGACAAACGCATATCATCCCTTTTAAAATAGGCAAAAATATTCTGCGGCGTCATACGCATCAAGTGGGCGAGTTCCGGTTTGGACACGCCAATTGCAGCCATAAGGCTTTCCAAGAATTGTAATCTCTTATCGTCCAACACTAATTATATTTGGATAAATGAATATTATTTGTTTATTTTGTATCACTATTATTTGATGATAGTGTTATTTTTCTTTTACAAAGATAAACAAAAATGGTTGAATTTTCAAGCAAATGTAAATGAAGCCAAACGGAGTATATGCCTTAAAAGTACTTCGAACGCCATTCAACGAGGTTGAATTTTGGTTGAATTTTGGTTGAATTAATTAACTAACACAAAAACGATATGAACACAAAACAATCACAAGAAGCTCCTCAGGAGATTTCATCCCTGATGCAAAAACCGGTCTGCATGATGTCCGGAGAAGAACTTTGCAAACTGGCACAGTATGCCCAGCAATCGAATCCAATTCATGGATCTTCTGCAACTGCTCCCCAGACGACGAACGTCATCGGCGTAAAAGCCCTTGCCGTTTACCTCGGATGCTCGGAGAGCACCATCTATTCAATCAAGAAACAGGGGATCCTGGATAAGGCGATAGTCGCACAGATCGGGCGGAAGATCATCTTCAATGCCCCTCTTGCAAGAGAACTAGCCAATGCCTACCAGCAGGAACAGCGTGACCTTAGAAGAGAGTCCGGTGAATAAGCCAATGGAAACCACGTTAGACAATCCATTCCCCCTTAACGCATTCCCTCCCAAGATGCGGTCATTCGTCACCACGGCCAAGGAAACCCTGAACTTCCCCATCCCTTATACCGCCAGCTCGATGCTGCTGGTCTTCTCTCTGGCCATAGGCAACACGCGGGTGCTCAAAGTCAAGGATGGATGGACTGTGAAACCTATTCTGTTTCTCGCCCTCGTGGGAGAGGCAGGTGCCAACAAAAGCCACCCCATATCCTTTGTACTGAAACCGGTGCTGCGCATCAACCACGAGAACCTGGACAAATACAGAAAGGAACTTGCCGATTACCGTCGGCAACTAAGCTCAGGCAATGCTTCAGCAATGGAGAAGCCTATGGCGCGCCAGATCATCGTTTCCGACATTACGGCTGAAAGCTTGATTGACGTGCACCGGAACAATCCAAGGCGGCTATGCCTGTATTGCGATGAACTGGTAGGCTGGGTGGATAGTTTCAACCGCTACCGCAAAGGGGCGGATGAACAGATGTGGCTCAGCATCTACAGCGGCGAACCCTTGTGCGTAAACCGTAAAAGTTCAGATGATATCCTATCCATCGCAAGCCCCTTCATCGATGTCATCGGCGCCATTCAGCCGGACGTCCTCACCGAAACATTCGCTGGGAATCGGCAAAGTAACGGTTTCCTGTACAGGATTCTGCAGGCACGCTCCGATGGAAATACCAAATTGCTCTGGAACGAGAAGGGCTTCCCTCCAGACCTTGAGGCTTATTGGGAAAAGGTCGTCCGGTGGACCATTTCTGTGTGCGACAAAGAGTTCGATGTCTTTGAGACTCCCTCAGAGTATACCTTTAATGCCGATGCCGCCTTCCGTATCAGGGACTGGCAAAACGCACAGGAAGAGTTCCTGGAGAGCGCAGGGACATCGGCTCAGATTGAAGCATTCCGGAAGATACAGGATTACGCCCTCAAGTTTGCGCTAATCCTACATACCATGGAAGAGGCCGACAAGGGAAAGACACAGACAACCGAGATAAGCCTTGAGACGACGGAGAAAGCTATACTCCTTGCGGAATACTTTTACCGGACAGCAAGCCTTTCTCTGGAAGACATCGAGGAAAGGAAGCCTCAAAAGTACCCCAAAAAACACGGGGACTTCATACTTGCCCTTCCTCAAAGATTTGACACCGCGGAAGCCATCCGTACCGGAGCAAAACTTGGCCTTTCGGCAAGTACCGTCAACCGGATTCTGAAGAAAGGCAAGGGCGTTTTTTTCATCTGGGAGGCCCATGGCCGATACGAGAAAATATAGTGATATTTTCGACATTATTGACAGTATTGACATTTTCGAAAAATGTCACAAATGCCGAAAATATCAAAAATGTCACTACTATTTCACGGCACAACCGGGTAAACACTATCTGAGGTTTTAGAAGGGAAGCGAGTTTGTGTTTTCGGGTTCCGAAAACGGTTATTGCGACCATGCGCAACGATAACAGACATAGCAGGGGCGGACGCCCCAAAAAGCCGACAGAGGAATGCCGGCTGTTCTCCGTTACTGTCAAATTTACGGCGGCTGAACTGGCAACACTGAAGGAGGCCGAGCTAAAGAGCGGTATTCCGCGGGCATCTCTTATTCGGGAATTTGCATTGAAAGGAAAAGTTCACCAGCGGGTCTCTCCAGAGGAAGTTGATCTCTTGAAGCAGCTTGTCCAACAGTTACGGGGAGTCGGAGGAAACTTGAACACTATTGCCAAGAACATTTTAATCGGCAATAGTCCCGCGTATCCCAATCAAACGGCAGACTGTATCCGTAATCTCAGGGAGATCATCAACTCATACAAACAAAAACTAGTCTGACTCATGTACGCATTTTGTCATAAAGGATCGGGGTTCTCCGGTGCCCTTGATTATATTCTTGATGTCGAAGGAATGAATAACAAGATAGTACAGCTTTTGGGATCGGAAGGTGTAGATATTCCGTTGGATGATAAGTACCATCCCATTTTCGACACTCATGCCATTGCACAAAGCTTCCAAATCCAGGCGGCCATGAGACCTGGAATAAGTAAGCCCGTCCGACACCTCATCCTGTCATGTCCTCCGGAAGACAGGGAGAAACTCAGTCCAAGATTATGGGTGCAGATCGCAAAAGAATACATGTGTGGTATGCACATTAACAACACACAGTTCATCATTGCTGCCCACAAAGAAAAAGACAACCCGCACATCCATATTATCTATAACCATGTAAATAACGATGGCAAGCCGGTGGAAGAAAAGTTTTTCAGGAAACGAAGCACAGAGGTCTGCCGGACGATCACAGAAAAGTATAATCTGCATTGGGGCTCACAGAAGGCTTTGAGCCAGCTGAAAGAAATACATAAGCCAGAAGATCAGATTCTTTACCAAACAGCCCGTGTCGTCACGGAAGAACTCTACTATTCTTCCAATATGAGCGAATTCCGCATGAATCTGATGAGCAGAGGGATTCAAATACGCGAGACCCGGCACGGAAGCCGGGAAGGCATTCTGTTCGTTGTTAATGGAACGAATGGCAATCAGTATACTTTCGCCGGTTCTCGTCTTGGCCGACATCTGACATGCCAGAAAGTCAAGGCCGTGTTCAAGCAAAAAGAGTGTGTAAGGCTTTCACCCCCAAGAGAACGTTATATTCCGGTGAACGTAATCGTCTCCCGTTTGGCCGCATTACTGGCGCCTCCTGCAACTCCACCGCAACCAGGGTCTCAACCTCATCATCCAACTGCGGAAGAACTAAAAGAAGAGCGCAATAACGGTAAGGCGGGAAGAATAAACTACAGTTTTCAAGAATATATTGGATAATCATTTATTAACCTATGGACAATTACATTGATGACTCCGACGCCCTATCTCTTCTTGCTTCAGAAATAAGAAGTCTTAAAGAAGAGATTAAGAGAAAAAACATTATTCCTCCAGTCCAGAAAGAACAAAAAGAACGCGACCTTAGTGATATTCGCGTTGCTGTAATGGCAGCTATGAGAGAGACTCCACGTCCGATGGCCAGCTTGACAAAAGATGCGGAAGACGTCCTTCGCGACTTCTCTAAAAACTACCGGTCGATTAACCGGCGTCCCTTATTTGGGGAGATAAGAACAAAGCGCCTAGGCTATGTCGCGATTGCAATGATAGTAATAAGTTCAATCTTATACGTTTACAGCTGTTATCAACTTTATTACACAAAGGACGCTTATGCCAAGCGTGCGTACTACGTATCCGTTGAATTGGGTATGGATGAGCCTGAAAAAGCTTATGATTATGTTCAAAAGATGTGGAGTAAACAGAAGGAACTAGTAAAAGCCAAGGTTAAATCATACGAGAATGAAATCCGGGAAAAACCAGATGACTCCAAATGATTATAATGGAGTTTTTTAAACAATTTTTGGGATACGATTTGGGATATAAAATAAGAAAACCGCCTCTGAACATATTCAGAAGCGGTTTTCTGCGGAGGAAGAGGGATTCGAACCCCCGGTACATTGCTGTACAATAGTTTTCAAGACTACCGCCATCGACCACTCGGCCATTCCTCCTGGGGCGTCCCGTGGGAAACGGGAATGCAAAGATATGAAAAAATAAGTGAATTTCCTACTTGAACCGGTAAATCTGTGCGGTCTGGAGGGGTGCTTAGTGAAGGAGGTCGTCGTTCAAAGCGGTAAAGACAGCCTCAGTAATATTCTTAGCGCCCATTTTTTCAAACAACTGGCGCTTATAGAACTTGATGGTACTGTCATTTTTACCAAGTTTGTCGGCAATTTCTTTCATGATGTATCCCTGAGAGGATAGAATCAATATTTCTTTTTCAGTACTTGTCAGCTCCAGGCCTTCCTTATAATACCACCTGTGCTTTTTTATTGAATAATTATAATAGTCGGGATGCTGGAAGTGCCTGAATGTGGGATTCCAGGGTTCCTTGCGGGAAGAGATGGAAAAGGAGCACAGCACCAGCCAGGCTTTCCCTTCCGGAGTCAGGTTCAGAGGCGTCATCTTCAGGTGGACCAGCCGACGTTTATTCCCATTTCTTATATTGAAGTTATAGGATAAAGACCATTCAAGTCTTTCTTCTTTTGGGAAACTGTAGAGCAACTCAAACGCCTTGTCTAAGATTTCGATATGTATCTGCTGCTCTTCTTCGGGCAAAAAATCACAAAACGGGCTGTCTGCGGTCAAAGTATCCTGTTCAAGGACAAGTCCGAACAGTTGTTTCATTTTAGCAGATACAAAAAGGAGGTCCTGCTTGTAAAGGTCAAAAACGACTACGGGCTGATAAAAACTGCGTGAAAAAGCCTGAGCAATTTTTATTACATCCGCCTTGTTCTTGTACAGGCTTTCATCTATGGATGCTTGGTTATGCTGATTGAAAATGACTTTCAAACGAAGAGACATGGTGAGTAGATATTTTATTAGGGGGGAGAAATAAGATTTGCAAAGTTAGTAATTATAGTCTAATAAACAAAGAAAACCCGTTCCGTTATACAAAAGATACTTAAGCGGGTTTGTCAAAAGATATCAAAATAGATATATGTCAGAACAAAAAAAATTTTAGCACATGACAAAATTTAAAAAATATTGTCTTAACTTACTGATTTTCAAGTAATTATATTTGGAAAAGACCTCGATTTTTCGTAACTTTAAGGTATATAACTTCCACATTATTACCATG
>Ga0129306_1001212_pt1 | contig 31272 bp, 22 predicted proteins | sample P827metagenome_FD_94438 | JGI IMG/M metagenome (GOLD analysis project Ga0129306, IMG submission 94438) | Capybara group fecal microbial communities from Wisconsin, USA - P827 metagenome | ecosystem: Host-associated > Mammals > Digestive system > Large intestine > Fecal | place: USA: Wisconsin...
ACTGGGCCCCTCCCTCGATCGTCTCTATGAGCTCTCGTCCCGAAGAATAATAGGTTATCTCCGCATCCGCGCTCAAACTCGAGAGTGCCCACTCTATTCTTTTTGCATCTAATTGACTGTCGTCACAAATCGCTATACGCATACACTATCCCCCAAAATAGTATTTTATCACAGTTTAGGCGGAAGGTGATACACAAAACGATCCCCGGGAAAAATACCGGGGACCGTTCGTTCAGTTGCTGCTATTCAGCATTATGTGATCAGTCTGTGGTCTTGGAGTCGGACTCAGCTGAAGCGGATGCCTGAGCGGCATTGTTGCGCTTTCTTCTGATGTACTCCTCTAATGTTACGGCGCCTGCAAGGAGTGCCAGTATCCACCACATCCAGCTTCCCTTCTCGACTCCTTCTACTTCGAAATCAGCAAGAGGTGTATCCTGATCTTCGATGTTCACCTTATCATACTTCTGAGTCTCACTGTCAGCCTTATTGGCTTTAGCATCCTTGATGGAACCTGCAAGAGCGGTCTTACCGTCACCGATAGTGGTGAGTTCCCCATCGCCTGCGCCGGCATTTCTGCCGCCTCTGCCGGTTCTGCCGCCGTTACGTGCGCCGAGAACGCCATCTGTGCCGTCGCCTGCATCAGCAGCTCTGTTACGTGTGCCGGGTGCAGCGGGTGAGCCGGGTGTTGAACCGCCGTTGTCTGAACCCTGATCTCCGGGCTGTCCGGGAGTTCCGGGTGTACCTTCGTCATCATCGGAGGGCTTGGGAGTAAGACGGTCGATGGTCTTAGCCAGATCCTCGCCGGCCTTCAGCTGCTTCTCCTGAAGTTCTTCAAGCTTATTGGATGCAGCCTCAATCTTGTCCTTTTCATTCGCAAGCAGCCCGTCAAGTATATCCAGAGCATCACGTACAGGTAACTCGAGAAGGCTTCCAAAGGTCAGATCCGTGTCGCCCACAGGCATACCAAGCAGTTCTTCATAAGGAATCTCAGCGGTTTCGCCCAGATCTGATACTATGATTCCGTCATCGGAAACCACGGGTTCCTTCTCGGTATTAAGGCCGAGATACTTAGCCCAGTCTTTCTTGTCAAGTCCCTTAATGTTTCCCAGTGCAGCGCCAAGTGTGAGTCTTCCGACAGATGATGTTACTATTGTTTTATCATCAACGGTTGCGACGGTACCGAGATCATTTATGGCTCCTTCAAGGGCATCTACCTTATCCTGTGCATTATCGATAGCTGCCTTCGCTTCTCCGACCTGCTTCTGGTACTCCCTGTACTGATTCAGGAGACTCCTTGCGTCCTCTATCAGTTTGTTGAACGCAGGATCGTTGGCTACATCCAAGTAACCCGTTCCGCCATTTTTCTTACTCATGGAGTTCTGGATCACCTCGAGTGCCTGTGCGGCATTCTCGTATGTAGTCTCGGAGAGGATCGCACCTTCCTCCGAAGCAGTTACAACAGACTCCAGATAGTTGATGGCGTAGGAGTACTTTGTCTTCTCACTTACATCAGATGTGCTCTTCAGGTCATAGCCAACTGCAGTGGGGGTAAATGATTGATCACTCCACTGAGCTTTCCATGCCTCATACCAATATGGGATATCCACATCAGGAATTCCCAGCCATTCATTAACTGCCTCCGGGAAATCTATATGCATCGAAATAGCCTCCCCGATCCCAGTTACTGTTTTTACGGTAACCGGGTCAACAGTCCCATAGTTATCGATCTCCGCTGCGATCAGATCCTTCATTGCTTGCTCGGCGGCTTCAGGGCTAGTTCCCTCTCCGGTCACATTCTTGGCGATGATACTGTTATTCGTAAAGTTAACAGTTCCCCATATCAATATTTCTTCATACCCATAATTGCAGCCATCATCTATGCGCTCGGCATCAAGACTCTTTGTTGTTACAGTCAGACCGGCTTCCTCAAGTTTCTGTAAAAACTGCTTCAGACCATTCTCACATTTCTCCTCCTCATCATTTGTCAAGGCAGGAACAGAGACACCGGTCGGAATCTGAATATTACCAATTAAAGGTATTTTTTTCGTTGTGTATTCAATATCGAACCTAACTTCGCTTCCATCATTATCATCCGCCCATTCATCTATATCTCCCTTATTCACTGTTATACCGAAGATGGGAACATAGCTTCCGGTCAGCTGATAGAAGGTGCCTTCCTTTGTAACGATCTCAGCGAATTCAAGTTTTACCTGCTGACCGTTAGTATCAGTGCCACTGAATTCATCCTTAAACTCGTTTATTAAGGCATCTTTCTGTTCTTCGGACAAATCATACTGTACAGCTTTGTAATCAGCCCGAGCATCTGTCTGCTTTTTGGTGTATGTGGTAGTCACATAATCACCCTTCACCTGCTTAACAAGCTGTCCTTCTTCGTTGAGGTAATAGGACGTCTGCTCTGAATTGTCGGTGATCACTGTAGAGGTTGTGGTCCCTCCCACTTCAAGAGCCTCAAATTCAGCCTCCGTCGGAACAGCCTTAACATCTACTTTGATACTTTCAGTTCCATCACCGTTCTTAACATAGTAGGAAACGTTTCCTTCCTCATCCGTGATAGCTATCAGCTGTTCTTTTACGGCATATTTGGTGACATCTTTTCCGTTCTCATCCTTAACCGTGTATGAGAATACTGTATGCTTTGCTGCATCATAAGTTACTGCTTTTCCGCCATTAGTCACCTTGGCATCTGCCAGATATTTCTTCAGATACTCAACAGCATCGATCTCTTTCTGAGTCTTCTCATAGATGATTATGTTCTTACCGGTTCCGTTCTTGCCTTCTGCGTAGTCTTCTATATCTGCTCTGTCGTAGTTAAAATACTTAACATGATCTTCACCGTTAACTTTATAGGTAACTTTGAAGTAGTGATACTTACCGCCATCACCCTTAACGGTCTTATCACCGCTGTTAAAGGCTTCAATCTTTATATTCTTGGCGTTTTCATCGATAATATTGTTGGCATTATTCTGCAGAATGGCCGTAAACAGCTGTCTCTGGATTTTCCAGCAATCATTGCTTTTATTTTCCGGATCCCAGCCGTCTGAGCCATCTGTGACATCCCAACCGTCACCCTTAACGGCATCGAGTTTGAGCATGATATTAAATGCAGCCTGGTTCCACTTCGTAATATTATCAACAGCTGAATTCACCTGAGTCTCAAGCGCATTAACCTTGGTTTCAGTTGTTTCAAGAGCAGTCTTGGCTGCAGTCACATCGGCTGTTGCTCCGCCTATTGCCTTATTGAACCTGTCCTCTGCATCAAGCAGCTCAGTTCTGGCAGTGTCAAGCTTGCCGCTGAATTCATCGAATGCCTGCTGCTGAAGCGCCAGATCTGCGGTCACATCCTTCACAAGCTTATCCAGATCGTCTTTAGCCTTATTAGCCTCTGGAATAGAGGATGCATTATTGATGGTTTTGATGTACTCATCAGCCTTCTGAAGAGCACCGGAGACCTCCGCATCGGCATTGTTGGCTGCATTTGATGCTGCTACGAAATTATCAACATAATCCTGAGCAGCATTATTAGAAGCAACTACAGCATTCTCAGCTGTGATCAGTTCCTGCTTGATATTGTCAACCGCATCATCAGCGGTTTTTACGGTTCCGGGAACATTTCCAGTGCCTTCGACTGTCTTCTTAAGAGCCTGAGCAGCAGCTTCAACATCTTTCTCGATCTGTGGTTTAATCTTTGCCGTTGTACCTTCTTGATTTACCTCAGCAACAGTGGCAGCTCCGGCATTAAGAACATCCAGAACAGATTCTGCTACCGGCTCGGGTGTTGCAGTGGTCTCACTTCCATCACCGGATCCCTCTGAACCTGCGGGTGCGGAAGCAGGTGTGCCGGCGGGTGCAGACGCCGGATCCGTATTGCCGGGCTCGGAGGCAGGTGCAGGTGTCGGATTTGTATTTCCGGGATTGGCAGTCAATACCTGAGAATCGCCGATAGCTGTATCGGCTTCATCCGCTGCTTTCTGAGCTGTATCGGCAACACCGCCTTCAATATCGACAGGTTTAGTGTTTTCCTGTGAGGCAGGATTGGGGGTATTTCCCGGATCGGCTGCCGGATTTCCTTCTCCTTCTGCAGCAAGTACTGCCATGGGTGACTGCAGCGCCATAAACGCAGCCAGACCCAGAGTAATCGCCTTGATCACCTTCTCATTCATCAAATTCTGTCTTCTCACCAGGTAGTCCTCCTATTAAGTTAAATAATGTGGGTACTATCGCTCGGCTCGATGGTGCGGGCGTTCCAAGAAGAATAGTAAGCAAAATATTGGGGCAATGTAAAACACATCATACTGTAGTCGACAGAACGTCTGACTCAATATATGTACTTTACTCATACGTTTAATAAGATATCAGAAAAAAGAAAAAAAGGTCATATCTGTACACGAAATGCAAAATAAACCGCATAAAGGGAACAGTTTCTCCCCGATCCATAAAAAAGGCCCCTTTGATTGCTCAAAGGGGCCGGGAAATAACGTGATCAATTCGATCAATAATGGATCAGCTCATCAGTCTGTTGTCTCGGAGTCAGAATCTGTTGAAACAAGAGCTGCATTGTTGCGCTTTCTTCTGATGTACTCCTCTATGGTCACGGTGCCTGCTATCAGAGCCAGAAGCCACCACTTCCATCCGTGGCCTTCCTCATCAACCGCATCGAAGTCTGCCAGTGCTGTATCCTGATCCTGGATGTTTACATTTTCAGTCTTCTTGGCGGTTTTCTCTGTAGTATCTTCTGTAGCATCCTGGATGGAACCTGCAAGTGCTGTATCCTGATCACCGATAGTGATGTCTTCACCGCCTGCAAGTACTACACCATTGCCGGCTGCTGCTCCGCCGCCATTAAGTACACCCTGGATTCCTCCGTTTTCTGTAGCTGCTCCGTTTCCTGCATCAGCGGTTACAGCATCTGCAATCACGCTGCCGCCTGCGGGTGCTGCAGGTGTACCGGTAGTCGAACCACCGTCGCCGCCGGTGCCGGGAGCACCACCCTCGTCACCTGCACCGGGATTAATCACATCGGAAGTCTCGTTGTTATCTCCGGCAGAGGGAGTAGGCGCCGGGAATTTGGATGCTATATATCCTTTAAGTTCATTCAGGCGGATTTTCAGGTCATCTCTGTCTTTTTCAGCTTTCTGAAGGATCTCTGCATATCCCTGAAGGCCGGTACTCATCTCATTAAGTTCATTGATCGTAGGCTTTGCTCCTGTAAGGGCATCAATATTATTCTTGATATTATCAATCTCATCCTTGGCGGCTTTGGCTGAATCCATAGCTTTCTGAGCTTTTGTCAGCAGATCGATATAATTTGTGATCCTGTCTTTGGCCGCATCTGCTTTTTCACGGAATATATTATTTTTTTCTTCGTCAACCGTGATTTTGTTGCTTTTGGGATTAACGGCATCGCTTCCGGTCTGTTTGCCGTCTGTTCTGAAATTCTGCCCGTCATATTCTGCTATGATCAGGTCACCCTTGTACCAGTTATCATTTCTGAATTCCACTTTCAGAGACGCCTTCTGTTCATCAGTGAGCTCGGCCAGCTCCTCATCAGAAATCTCTGTCCCGTTCAGCATATTGTGCTTAACCTTCTGGAATACTACGACTCCGTCTTTACTGCTTCTGTTATTGGCATTCGCAGTCTTATAGTTAAAGTAAAGTTCCTGTGCATTTCCATCCTTGTCGTTATACTTGACCAGTCCATAATTCAGCACATCGCCGGGAGTACTTTTTTTGCCGTCAGCAAACGTATATGTGTTTCCGTAACTCTTCCAGTCATTGAACCACTGGGTAGACTCTGTAACCTCTCCATGCAATTCTTCCGGGATATAATATGTCTCAATCATAGCTATTGCCAGCGCACGATAATCATCCCAGGAAGGGGTACTCGATGTACTGATCTTATACTCGAGAGCAGCAATTTTTTCGTATCCGGACCCGGTATATGCCTTGTATGCATCATCCGTTTTATTCTTCAGATTCTCGGAGTCTTTCCCAAGTCTTTCAAGCTCGTCTGATGCGGCCTTAGCTTGAGCGGACGCCTCTTTCTGAAGATCTTCATACTCTTCCAGGAGACCTTTCACCTTTTCTCCATTCTCATTGGTGGTGCCTTCGAGTATATCTTTGTATTCTTTTATCTTATCTTCTGCAGTGTCATACGCAGATTTCGCAACATCATAGTCATTCGATGCCTTGTCAAAATCAGTCCTGGCGGAATCTACCTTATTGCTTGCCTCATTTACCGCATCGGTAGCTTTCTCCAGATACCCGTTTGCTTCTTTGGCAGATGAAGCATTATTGATATCCTGTTCGGCCTGATCTACTGCACCTGTTGCTCCGGTTATAGCATCCGGTATTGATTCAACAGATCCGGTTCCAAGTCCCAGTGCGTTCTTGGCAGCTTCAGCGGCATTCGCTCCATCCTGTGAAGCGTTATTAGCGTTTGTTATTTCTCCGTTAAGAAGATTAGTATAGGAAGTAACAGCTGTATCCTTGTTATCAAGCTCCGCAAGTGTACTCTGCAGTTCACCGACAAGCTGCTCAGCATCGACCTTATTATCAGAGTTTTGAGGGCCATCAAGCTTACTTTTAAGCGTGTCAGCTGAATCTTCGATTGCATCGTTTTTCTGGTCAACTGTAGCGTTTCCGGTGGTTTCTGAGAAGAATTCGTTAGTCTTCACCTCATTCACGGCTTCCTGAACATCAGAAACCGCGCTGCTCACATCACCGGCTGCGCTCTCAACATTCTCCTGAACAGAATCTATAGTCGGAGTTGACTGATTGGCCTCCTGAGAATTCGGATTGTCGCCGGCATTCGCTCCATCAGCTTCACCATCTGCCGCATATACATCCATGCTCATGGAACCGGATGCGATCACCATGGTGATGAAGGCGGATATTCCGATCAGCATTGATTTGATTACGTTGTTATCATTATTCTTTTTCATTTCGGTTCTCCTTTTACGGGATTCAGTTCCGGCTCGATGATGCGGGCGCTCCAGGAAGAACACTGAATATACATATGGTTTTCGGGTTAATGTATCCTCTTTAATTAATAAGACGGAGATAATGCACGAAAAGGTTCAGATTGTGCACGAAATGCAAAAAATAAATAAAAAAGAGCCCCTTTGATTTCTCAAAGGGGTCGGGAGAATTCGATACATAAGAAGTGTATTTGATCAACGTTTAAGCTTGCCGATATCATGCAGGCGGTCTATGGCGGCCAGCAGAGTTTCGTCCTGCTTGGCAAAATGAAGGCGTATCAGATGGTTCACATCCTCCCTGAAGAAACTGGAACCGGGCACCGCACCTACTCCGACCTCTCTGGCCAGATCGATGCAGAACTCCTCATCATCCGCATAGCCGTACTCACTGATATCCACGAGCACATAGTATGCGCCCTGCGGTCTGGTGAACGTAAGGCCTGCAGAAGACAGCCCGTCCGTAAACAGATCCTTCATATGAGTATAGTGAGCCTTGAGCCCTGCATAGTAATCGTCGCCGAACTGAAGTCCCACGGTAGCGGCTTCCATAAGTGGTGCGGCCGCTCCTACGGTCAGGAAGTCATGAACCTTTTTCACACGCTCGGTAATGACGGGCGAGGCTATCACATAGCCCAGGCGCCAGCCTGTGATCGAATAGGTCTTGGACAGCGAGTTACAGGTGATCGTACGCTCACGCATCCCGGGCAGCGTCGCCATGTAGACGTGCTCAAACGGATCATAGATGATATGCTCATAAACCTCGTCGGTTATGACATAGATGTCATATCTTATCGCAAGATCGGCGATAATCTGCATCTCCTCGCGGGTAAAAACCTTTCCGCACGGATTCGAAGGGTTGCACAGAATCAGCGCCTTGACACCGGGCTGAGCGACAGCTTTCTCCAGCACATCGGGATCAAACTTAAACTCCGGAGGAACGAGCGGCACATATATCGGCTCGGCGCCGCTCAAGATGGCGTCTGCGCCGTAATTCTCATAGAACGGCGAAAAGACCACAACACGGTCGCCCGGATCGCACACACTCATCATCGATGCCATCATGGCCTCGGTGCTTCCGCAGGTGACCACTATCTCGCTCTCAGGATCTATCTTCATCCCCGAAAAATGCTCTTGTTTCGCAGCCAGCGCATCACGGAAATTCTTTGCGCCCCATGTAAGAGCGTACTGATGAGGCCCGCGGGCTGATATCTCGCGCAGCTTATCGGTGATCTCTGTGGGCGGATCGAAGTCCGGGAATCCCTGCGACAGGTTGATCGCGTTATATTCGTTTGACACTCGCGTCATCCGTCTGATCACGGAATCCGTAAAATGTGATGTTTTTTCTGATAAAGGTTTCATCTCTACCTCTCGTATGCTGGGATGGTCTTGAGTTTATGAAGGTTGATCCGGTGCATGTGGTCGATACGCTCACGGGTAGCTTCATCCTCACAGACTCCCTCGGTGATGTAACGGTCGAGGACAGCGTATGTAAATCCGATCTTATCCTCGTCGGACAATCCGGAAAGACCATCGGACGGAGTCTTATGTACAAGATCATTGGGCAGGCCGAGAGCCTCTCCTATCTGAAGGACCTCCGTAACGGTATACGCAGCCAGGATGCTGAAATCACCGGCAGCATCTCCGTACTTGGTCGAGTATCCTATATAATCCTCGGACCGGTTGCAGGTATTGGCTACACGTCCCCCGTTCGGCAGGCTCTGTGCAACAGCGTACAGAGTGGTCATACGCACTCTCGGCGGGATATTGATCTGAGTATCACGGCTTAATGTGATCTGCTCAGCGAGAGTTTCCTTCAGCGCACTCGTTGTGTTTCCTATATTAATGACGAGGGGCTTGAGCCCCAGATGTCCGGTCAGCTTATATGAATCTGATATATCGGCCTGCTCTCCGTCGGGCATGAGCACGGCTGTCACGCGGTCTACACCCAGCGCACGTACAAGGAGTGCCGCACAGACGCTTGAATCCTTGCCGCCTGATATGCCGATCACTGCGGATGCGGACGGTCCGTTGTCCGCGAACCAGTCGCGGATCCATGAAGTCAGGTTGTCGATCTCTCTGATCGCGTCAAAAGCCATATCTACTCTCCCACTACCTGAAACCATATGTCGTTATACTGCTGATATCCGTTGATTGACAGATGTCCGTCGGGATATACATCCTCCTCGGTCATCCAGAATGTCGGGCTTAAATCGGGCTCTCCGTCAGGAGATGATATCTCGATAAGACAGCGCGTCCCGTTCAGAGCGGTGTTTACATCGGATGCGGGGACATCAAGCTTGATGATCGTGTTATCCTCCATCTCGGCCGAGTCGATAGTCCAGGAGGTCAGGAGGCGGCTGTTATCGATATCAAAAGGAGTATCGATGTCAGCGGTGCCGGATGCGTCGGCATTGTCGCTGCCGGCCCCGGCCTCGCTGCCGTTGCCGGCTGCATAGAGCTTCACATCCACGGTCGCTGTGTTATCGCGCATATAGGTCGCTCCGTAGAGCCATATCTGCCTGATCGTGTCCGAATTGCTTATGAAATCCTGGGTAACTACTACTCCGCTCGTGATCTGACCGACCGGATAGTCTATATCGAAATCGATCTGAGCCATCTCGTCTATTAGCAGGATCCCGTCTGCTACGGAGCCGGAGCCGCAGGAAGTCAGAAGAAGGACAGCTGCAAGAAGGGGTGCGAGGCTTCTTCGGATCAGACTGAGATGCGTCTGCACGTTGGTAAGCAGGTTGTCATGTGTGTAGTTTCGTATATGATTATGATGGTTTGTGGTTAACATAATGTTGTTCGTGGTCCGCTATTTGGTTAACATAATTTGTCGACAATCCTCATTGCGTAGTTTACATAACATAATTCAAATCATTTGACTTTTTCAATCCAACGTGTATAATTCTACCATACTGTTCATGATCTGAAATATCTTTTTACTCATATTGCCTGTCCGGAGACCTCGGTGATGTCCATGCGCAGACCATTGGCGACCGTCGGTCTCTTCTTTATACTCATTCTGCTGATCGTACAGCTCATATTTCCGTCAGGACCTGCCGATTACGGCAGATTCGACGGTGACACCGTGTCCGCGACCGGTACCCTCTCCCGCATCGAATACAGAAATAAGGAGGACGGCATCCGCACCATCTGGTATCTTGAGGATGTCAGTTTCGCATCGGAGGAATTTACAATCCCTGATAATGACATGCTTATGTGCTACATGGATCTCGATGAGGCCGATGACCTGACCGCAGGCTACGACGAGGATGACAACTCGCGGGCTATAGGCACTCCTCTCAATCCGTCCCTCGGATCTACAGTCACAGTGTGTGGGCGGATACGGACTTTTTCCTCTCCCACCAATCCCGGGCAGTTCGATATGGCCGGATACTATGACATGTGTCATATCGCAACCTCAATGACAGGCACAGAAGCGGTTTCTGTGGATTCATCACATCTGACTCCGGCCTGGAGGATAAGAGACCGTCTCTCCCATATCCGAACCAATATAGGCCTTCTCTGCGACATGTGCTTTGACGGGGATGATTCGTCAGTGATCCGTGCCATGCTGCTCGGGGATAAATCGGCCATGAATCCCGATACCAAATCTCTATACTCGAGAAACGGAATCGCACACATCCTCGCGATATCAGGCCTTCACATATCGATGCTCGGAATGGCACTCGTCACCGTGATGAAGAAACTGCGCTTCCCGATCAGTATGTCGGCTGCTGCAGCGATCGTACTGATGATCATGTACGGGACCATGACAGGCATGGCAGCATCGGCGGCGCGCGCAGTCATCATGTTCTCGATCAGGATGCTCGCCGATATCGTGCACCGGACTTACGATACGACCACCGCCCTGGTGATCGCTGCGGTTCTCGTCCTTATTGAGCAGCCGGCTTATCTTTTTTACTCAGGTTTCCAGTTCTCGTTCGGTGCGATTACTGCCGTCCTGCTGATCCTGCCCCTGCTCGAAGATGTATTTCCGAAGCTTCCGGCGGGCAGTCTCTCGATCAACATCGTCACCTTCCCCATATATCTGTGGAACTATTACTACTTCCCTCTGATATCCGTGGTCCTGAATCTCTATATCATACCGCTCATGAGCATCCTGCTTGCCTGCGCGATCGTAGCAGTCGCCGGATGCGCTCTCTATATCCCCCTGGGAAAGGTTCTTGCTCTGCCGGTCCATCTCATACTCATCATCTATGAATGGTCGTGCCGTATCGCGGACAGACTGCCCGTAAACAGGTTCGTGAGCGGTAAGCCCAGTATAATATCGTGTGTTATATATGTGATGATAGTGGGATTTGTGCTCTTTTTCCATAAAAAGCAGACCAGGCTGCAGATCATGATGAATCTGATATTTGCCAGTGTTATGTTAACCGCAAGATGGAGGACCGGCATAGACATCACGCTCATAGATGTCGGCCAGGGCGACGGCATCTACATAACCGATAACTGCGGGACCGACATCCTCATAGACGGCGGCTCATCGGATGTGTCGGATGTCGGGGCTTACAGGATCGGTCCGTACCTCTATTCCCGGGGTGTGTCCGAGATAGACGCGGTATTCATCACGCATCTGGATGCGGACCACTATAACGGGATCCTTGAGATGCTTAACGACGGCGGACTCACGATGCCGCACATAGATACGCTCTATCTCACCTCCTCATCCGTCCTGATGGGCGGAAAAGCGTATGAATCGCTGATATCCGCTGCAGAATCAGGACATACTCAGGTCCGTACGGTCACTGCCGGCGATGAGTTTGAGTCCGGGGAGCTCAGATTCATATGTCTGTATCCCGATGCCAACTGCCGAGGCGAAGATACCAATAATGAGAGTCTGGTGCTTGATATGGAATACAACGCCATACACGTATTGTTCACGGGGGATCTGGGCGGAGACGGCGAGACTTCTCTGACGGAGAAGATCGGAAACTATATATCTCCTGATGATTATCTGATACTCAAGTGTGCCCATCACGGATCGAAGAACTCGACGTATGAACCTTTTCTCGAGGAGGCGGGGCCTGATCTGGTTGTGATATCGGCCGGGCATGATAACTCATACGGGCATCCTAATGTCGAGACTCTTGACCGCCTCGATGATCGTGGCATACCGCATTACTGCACGATAGAGCACGGCGCACTCGATGTGCACATATCCGGAAGCTCGGTTACTATCAAGTCAGGCATGTAAAAAAGGCTGCCGCGAGGGGCGACAGCCTTAAAATTACATGTGTTACACATCGAGTCCGATCCACAGGTTCGGCGAATGCCGAACGGATCAGCCGGCGATGGCGATGTACTTCTTCTCGGGAACCTTCGGTGCTTCCTTCTTCGGGATCATCAGGTTCAGTACGCCGTGCTTGAAGGATGCCTTGATGTCCTCTTCTGTGAGGTTCTCGCCTACATAGAAGCTTCTCTGCATCGATCCGCAGTAGCGCTCCTGTCTGATCAGTTTGCCCTTCTTATCCTTCTCGTCCTTGTCGAGGCCCTTGGCTGCGCTTATGGTCAGGTAACCATCGTTAAGCTCGAGCTGGATCTCTTCCTTTGCGAAGCCGGGCAGATCGATATCTACTTCGAAGCCTTCGTCATTCTCATGTACATCGGTCTTCATCAGTCTGTCTGCATGTCTGCCGTAGAGCTTCTTCTCTGTACGATCGATATCAGGGAACTCCGGGAATTTGAACCAATCATCAAATAATGCGTCTCCGAAAATGCTGGGTGCTAACATAATGCTTACCTCCTTCATATATCTGAACTCCTTTAATGTTGTGATAGGTTTACGGTAGTGAACCCGGGGATTTTGCGATCCGAGCCTTCCGGGCCGTCGCTTCATTTCCTCTGTTCGATTATGTTATAGCACCGTTGTTAGCACTCGTCAATAGCGAGTGCTAACAACTTTTCATAAACTTTATTAAGGAATTATAAAATCGCAGATTTACGCGGTTTGGGGACTAATTACGATAGTCGGGATGCGACATTCTCCAGTCGATGCAGCGCTTCACGTACTTGATATAGTCGGGGTTCTTGCACATGCCCTTTCCCTCGACATCAGAGATTTTGGCTACGTCCTGACCGTTGCACTCCGTCGTCTTCATGACGATGTTAAGAGCAGGCACATCGGTGTCATTTGCGATATATGTACCTATACCGAATGCGACTTTTGCCCTGTCCTTGAAGTATGTTCTGAGTTTATCCGCCCTGTCGAAATCGAGACTGTCGGAGAACAGCAGCGTCTTGCTCCTGGGATCAACGCCGAGGCTCTCATAGTGGGCGATCATCTTATCTCCCCACTCGTACGGATCGCCGCTGTCATGACGCACACCCGAGAAAAGTGTGGCATATGTCAGCTGGAAGTCACGCAGGAAGCAATCTGTCGTGATCGCATCGGTCAGAGCCGTACCGTTTAAGATGCCGTACTCCTTAACCCAGTGATCGAGAGCGTACCAGTTGGAATAGGCGGGATTATGCTTATGATTACCCTGGCCGATGCACATGATCCATTCGTGGGCCATGGTGCCGACCGGAGTTACGTTATACTTTTTCGCCAGATATACGTTGGAGGTGCCGACGAATATGGAATCGGGATAGTCAGCCTCGGCCAGTGTGCGGACCGCCAGATCCTGGGCCTCAGCAGAAAGACGACGCCTTAAGCCGAATTCACTGAACGCACCGATATTGAGCTCGCCGCTGACCAGCCTGTCCCTCTTGACCTGCAGGCGGGTGCGGAAACTCTCCATGAGCTCATCGTAGTCATAGCGCATGCGGAAGTAGACCTCGTTTACGATGGCGAGCGTCGGGGTCTCGTACATAGAGGTGTTGAGCCAGGTGCCGCGTGTCTCGATGGTCAGGCCGCATTCGCCCTCTTCGGTGATCGTGAAGTCTTCGAATCTCGGATGCCAGAGACGCAGGAAATCTATATATGAGGACTTAAACCAGGTGATGCCCTTCAGGTACTGCAGCTCATCCTCATCGAACCTGAGGTCGCAGTATGCCCTGATCTGGGCCCTGATCTCCTCGACCATCTCGTGCGTGAACCTAACGTCCGTGTTCCTGCATTTAAAAGACCATGTGGTCGTATAGCTCGGGAACTGGTGATATATCGCCTGTCCCATGGAGAATTTGTATGTGTCTATCTCTAGTAAACTGCTGATGATCTGATCCATTACGATGCCCTCCTGTTATGTAAACCATTATCTGCCGATCAATGCAAACTTCACACCACCTCAATATGGCAGGCTTTCATGGCCTCGAGTGCGGTGTTGTGGCTGTCAGGAGTTACGCCTGCGCAGCAGGATGCATCCACTCTCACATGTGCATTCGGCAGGAATGCCTTGGTAAGCAGCGCGTTACTGATAACGCAGATATCCGTGCATATACCTATAAGCTCGATCCCGGTGGCGTCAGCGTAATCCTTTGCCAACTTTGCTCCCAGCTCGGAGCTTCCGAATGTCAGCTTATCTATGATACCTGCGGCCTTATCGGCATAGGGCTTGAGCTCGTCGATCAGCTCCCAGCCTTCACTTCCGGATATACAATGGGGAACGGGAAGATTCCTGCCCTCCTCGGTATTCATATAGTCATCGTGGTGGGTATCGCGTGTGAAGATCACGTCGGTGCCTTCATCCAGAGCCTTCTTAACCTTTTCGACCACATTCGGTATGATCGCGATCGCGTCCTCGTTACGAAGCGCGCCGGTTGTGAAATCATTCTGCATATCAACTACGATCAACAGTTTCTTGCTCATCTCATTCCTCCTGTCCTTCTGTATACTAATCAGATATCCTGTCGTAGAATTCCTCGCCGGTATCCAGGCATATCGCGGCGAGCCGGCCGCCGGGGAAACACGCCCCGCAGTCGATCGCTATATGGTTGTTGGCCCTGAATATATAGCCCGGGTTCGGATTGTCATCTATCAGCTGCGTCGGAGTATGCCCGCTCACTACATACTTATCCGGAAAATAGCACAGATCATAGTCAGGTCTCGTCCATACCAGATCATGCAGCGAATAATCTTCCATCGGTTTGCCCGGATAGTATCCGCCCAGTCCGGCGTGTACGAGCAGATAATCGTTTCCTCCCGCCGAGACCTCGTCGTACAGCATGAAATCACCGATATAGTCGATCACATCCTGTCGCGTGTCAGGGTCCAGCTTCCTGAACTCCTCGATCGTGGTCTGGGAGCCGTTCAGCTGCCAGATTGAGAGGTTATCGAGCATCTTTTCATCCAGCTCGTTTATGGAGTGTTCGGTGATCTCCTTTTGCAGGAATTCAAGGCAATCCATGGCCATGAGCTCATGATTGCCGGCGATGCATATGACATTCTGCATCTCCATGAGCTTCAGCATGGTCTTCATCGGATGCGGGCCTCTGTCGACCACATCGCCGAGGATGTAGAGGGTATCCTCATCAGTCAGCCCGATCACATCCAGAAGATCCATGAACTTGTCATATGAGCCGTGTATATCCGAAATCACATACGTAGACATATCAATCTCCCGTCACCGGTTTTCGCCGGCAGCGCATGCCACGCTCGCACGCGCATCATTCATCCTCATCCGCATATCGCCACGATCCGTCGACAGTGTCTACTATCACGAACCGCCTGTCTCCGATCGGGTTTCCGCCGGGCTTCGTTGAGAACGTATCCAGCGTCAGCAGATTGCCCTGCTGAAGGGGCTCAGCAACCGGCGTATGGCCGACCACCTGATACATATCATCCGGAAACAGGTCGAGATATCCGTCATAATCCTGCGGTCTGGCCCAGATAGGCGAATCATCCGTCCACATCTCGTCCTCGCCCATCTCATTGATCTCGCGGATCATCTCATCGATATCGTCGATCCCGCCGGTCAGGAAATCCTCTGCAAAAGAAGATGTCAGTCCACCGTGCGAAAACAGCGTATTATCGATTCTGTGGATATAGGCGCGGTTCTCCTCGCTGACTGCCTCCTCCAGATCATACAGACCTTTAAGGACCGTCGATCTTGCTGACGGTGAATATCCGGATTCCTGAGCTTCCCATACATAGCTCAGATCATGATTGCCGTAGCACAGGAGTGCATCATGTTCGCAAATGAAGACCTTTGCCTTCTTCAATGTCTCCTTATAGAGATCATATTCCCGTTCGCAGAACCAGTCATCCACAAAGTCCCCGAGAAGGACCACACGGTCACAGCGCACAGACTTCAGCAGATTATCCGCTTCCTCAAACATCCACGGCTTAAGATGCACATCCGGAACAACAAAAACCTTAGACATATATTACCCCCTCATAATATGATACCACAGACTCAACATACAGAACCCACATAACCCGAGTGGCAGGCACCTCACCCTGTAAACCCTATATGCTCGAGCCTGATTCCCGAACCGGACCTTACCGGGCACGACGGGATGTCGCACTCCTCTATCGTTGTGAGAAGGTCGGTGCTCACGCCGCTCTCTTCCACATTCATCACCCTCTCCGCGAGGTTCATCTCGGCCTCCTCGATCATCCTTCTCACGAACCGGCCGTTTCCGTAATCGCTCTCACGGCGAACCGATTCATATATACTGCGCAGCTTATCCATGGCAGCGTCCGTGATCATCATCTGCCTGCCCGATACCATCAGTCTGGTGATCTCGCACAGCTCGTCCGTATCGTAGTCGTCGAACTCCACCTGAAAGGCGATACGCGACAGCATCCCGGGATTCCTGTCGAGGAACTGCTTCATGGGCTCGGGATAACCCGCAAATATCACGATAACGTCATCCCTGTGATTCTCCATCTCCTGCACCAGCGTGTTGATCGCCTCGTCTCCGAACCCGCCCTTTAGATTATCGCACAGCGAATACGCCTCATCGATAAAGAGGACGCCTCCCTGCGCCTCCCGGAACTTACGTCTGACCAGCGGCGCCGTGGCTCCCACATGATCTCCTATCAGATCGGCACGTCCCGCTTCCACGAACGCACCCGTAGGCAGCACCTTTTCATCCTTCATGATCTCCGCAAACAACCTCGCCACCGTCGTCTTGGCCGTGCCCGGATTACCGGTAAAGACCATATGCATCGACGCATTGTCCCTGGCAATACCTCTGTTCATGCACAGCCTCTTGAGCTTAAAATGCGCGATGGCCTTATGTATGACCTCTTTTACTTCGGATAGACCGATCATATCATCCAGCTCAAACATCGCAGTCCCGGGCTTCCTCTCAGCCTTAAGCCCGTCATCAGGCTCACAGATATCGTCTCCCGTCAGTTTAAATAACACGCGCTTTCCAATCGTCTCCGCCTTACGCCCGCCGGACAGAAGCCTTACAGCCTGATTCTGCGCGGCGCGGTCGATCAGATTACGGACGTACCTGCCGTTTCCGAAGTTCTCGGTGCATCTGACCTTATCAAAAATATAGTGTGCCTCCTTCACGGCCTCCTCATCAACACTGAAACCGCGCTCCTCGATCATCGACCTGAAGATATCCGTCAGCTCATCCGCCGTATAATCGGGGAAGTCGATCCAGTGCGGGATCCTGCTCTTTAAGCCCTCGTTGATCTGCATGAACTCGCGCATCCTCTCGTTATAGCCTGCAAGGATCACGATCACGTCATCTCTCCTGTTCTCCATCTCCTGGATGAGCACCGTGACGGCCGTATCGCTCCTCATCGAATACGCCTCATCGATAAAGAGCACACCGCCCTTGGCCGCGGTAAACGCATCCCTGATACTTCTCACGCAGCATATCCCGTCCAGATCCATACCGCCCTTTTCAACGAAAGCTCCGCTCTTTAATATCCCCTTTTCCCGGGCTATGCCGGCAAAGAGCTTCGCTACGGTGGTCTTGGCGGTACCGGGATTTCCTCCGAAGATCATATGCATCGAGCCGGACTTATAGCCGCTGCCCTTTCTCTTTTTCCGCTCCTTCTCAACGATATCGGATGCAATGATGCTGTCGATCTGCTTCTTCACTGGCGCCAGTCCGATCAGGTTCTGCAACTTGTCATACGCGGAATCCGTACTCACGCCGGTATCCAGCATGAAATCACCGGACACGCTGTAGTCATAGGCTCCGAGAAAGTTCTTGTTGATGCACCAGTTCTCAAAGCACTCAAATGCATTGAGCACATCAGTCTGAGTGAAATCATCCCCCGGATACAACCTCATGAACTCATCAGCCTGGTACGCATACTCCATGTAGTCCGACATCTCTATCAGCTCGCGCATGTATTTCACGGCGGCCTTACGGTCACCGCGCCCCTCCTTAAGCATCACGGGGACCACGTACTTGCTGAGCTTCGGCAGGAGCTGGTACGAGAACCCGGGATGATCCATGTTATAGGTAAAGACAAAAAGGCAATGATTACGGTACTTTCTGACCAACGTAAGAAGATATTCCGATGTCTTCACATAATCAACCGGATCGTGCCCGAACTTCTCGGTCAGACTGATCACGATCACTCCGCCGTAGTTGTTCTCTATGATCTCCTCAAGATGATTCCTGAACCTGTACACGCTGGGCTCTATACCGGATATGATCTCCATACGCCTGCTGCCGATACGTCCCGACGCATACAGGCTCTGCATAAGCGTGCCCGTCAGCTCGCCTGCTGCCTCAATACTCCTGGCCGCAATGACGTAATGTACCATGTTACCGCAGAACCCGCCCGGATTCTCATGTACCTCGATATTGGCCACCTCATTGAGAAAATCCTGATCATATAACGCATCGACCCATCCGTCCGGCACCGGAACCATCTTCTCCGCAAAATCATAGTGCAGCGACTCCGTCTGATTATTGTTATAGTAGTAGATCCACAGTTTGGAGCCTTCCGACAGCCTGCTCGAAGAGTTACACAGGTCCCTTCGCCTGCACTCTATCAGGCAGTCCAGATACTGATACATCGTGGTCTCCTCGGGAGCCGGGCCGGTCCGTCTTATCCGGAATGCCTCATAAAGCATCTGAGTGATGTGATCATAGGCATCCTCATACTCCATCTTCTGCTCATCGTACGAGAATGCTGCTCGGAGCTCTTCGTCCTCCTCTCTGTATGCGAAGTAGTTGACATCGTTTTTCGTATTCTTGAGCATATATGTGTTCATGCACATGATCGGGTTGTCCCAGCCGTAGTCACGCAGGTTGATCTTGGCCTTGGACTTGATCAGGTCGGCTGTCGCATTCAGTGAAAACAGATAGTATCTCATCGCATCCTCCTCTAGGCAAGATAGATCCCGTGTTCCTTAAGTAACTCCTCAGGTGATTTCTCGCAGGTGTATAAAGAATCAACTGTTATCCTACACTTGATCCCCTCCTCAAGATCGTCTGCAGGCTCCAGCTTTAAGTCCACCCATTCGTTCTTTCTCATCGGCAGTTCTATGCCCATCGAATCAACGCCGTACTGTGTATCCTCACAGCCTGCACTGAGACCGGTCATATGCCAGAGCCTGAGATTTCTGTACCTGCCCCATCGCTTCTCGATATATACATAGGGCTGAGGCAGAGACTTAAGCCTCTCGTAGAGATTCCTGACAGGGCCGGAAGTGATACCCTCAGGGATATCCTTTACAACACTGCTCTCCCGCCCGGTCCTGCGGTCTTCCTCAGCCTTAAGCTCTGTCTGTCTGGCCATCAGGAAGTTGATATTATACTTAAGCATGTTCGTAAGCTCACGCTCATAGTTAAACCATCTGGGCTGATCGGCGGGAAGTGAATCCGAATACGGTATCACATGACTCACGTCTATCACGCCGTCCTGAAAGCCCATCTCCAGATGCTCGCTGATGACCCAGCCTGTCACCTGTCCTCTGTCGACCTGACCGTCTCTGCCCGGGAAGAACCTCCCCAGGCTGGCCGGATTGAAAATATGTGACAATGTCACAGGCACCTCATCATAGAGCCAGGTGTCACGTCCGTTTATCGTTGTCCTGTATCTGGCTGTGTTCATATCCCTGTCAGGCAGGCAGATATAGTTGCACCTTAATTCCGCCAGCTCCAGAAATCTGTAGAGGAGCTGTACTATCGGAAGCTTACGGGGCAGATATACATCAGGGTTTTCATTCAGGAGCTTGAGATAATGACCGGGATCTTCGTGATCTCGGGCTGTCTTATAGAACCTCATGCCGTTTTCCCTGTTCACAAAGTCTGCTACCCATTTGATCGGTGTCCAGGCGCTCATCAGGGTATCGGCACGCAGGTCACCGCCGAAGTACAGGCAGTCAAGGTCATTTTTTGCTCTCCACTCGTCGCCTTCCCCTTCGGAAGCCTTCAGCCAGTAGCGGCAGAAGTTCTTTATCTTATTGTCTGTATATTCTTTTCCTAAATATTCACGCATCATGTTCTTCATAGTTGTAATCTCCTTTCATATTCGAAACAGGGCAGCCATCTTCAATCATCTGAGGATTCCTCACATGTTCCTCCCAGGATTATGTGTATTACCTCTTCGATCTGTTCTCTGCTTAAGTCACACGTATCTCCGTTCTCATCCAGGCCGCATAATACCGCGTTTCCTTCGAGCAGGCCGAACGTGTCCTCATATTCCATGAAAAGCAGGGATGCTCTGCTGTTGATTGGCAGTTCCTCATACTTTCCCATTTCGTTAAGGAACATGACCATATCCGTATGACCGGTGAATGTTACGCCTTCGGCCGATCCTTCCACGATCTGATCAAGGGTAGCAGTTCCTTTCTCGATCTGAGTCACTTCGATAGTGCCGTTTGTTCTCATGATGATAGCTCGCATAAAGAATCCCTCCATACTTTTCAGTGAATTATCGTTTCACTTCTTAATATGGAGGGATGTATCTTCAATTATTTGAGGATGTAGAAAAATCCTGTTTGTATGGGGCCGGGTTAATCTGCGTCTGACCGGTCAGAATACGGATATCGGCCACTCATCTTTGATTTCTTTAAATATCGTATCCATGATCTTATTCACGTTTTCAAGATGAGGACCGCTCCAATCTTTGAATCTGTTATCGCGGCCGTTCCAGATCCTGTAACTGCGCTGGATCAATATCTCGGCATTCTTTACGAACCACTCTTTTATCAGCGCGGTATCATCCGTTTTCATCAGCTGATCATTGTCCCTGTAATCTTCGCTTTCAAAAACAGGCTTTGTTTTACAGTCTTCATCGACCATATCATCCAGATAACAGGCTGATATGAATCCGGCGTAGCCACCGGACACCTGTTTTTTCATATAATTGATCCAGTTTATATACGTATTCTCATAATTCTCTTTGCCGGACACGTGTCTCTCACCGTTCCACCACTTCTGCATACAGTCAAGTTTAAACTTCCATGTATCCCTGCTCTGGGCGCAGAAGTTCCGGGGTACCGGGAGCATGTTTCCGATCCAATAATAGACACTCGAGAAAACCCTGTAATACGGCATCAGCTCCTTAAGCTTCTTCTTGGCTTCGTCATCTTCACCTCTGCGGTCTTCAAGGAAACGCTTGATATGCGCTCCCTTGCCGGACAGTCCTACATTTCCGGTCGCTTCCAGGCTCATGTTTACAGGTGTTAAGATAGAAGTCAGGATATCCGCACCGAGAGTACAGTCACCGGTGGGGCTGACGATCGATTTGCCGGCCTTTTCCCAGTCCTTATAGCATTCATATGTCAGATATGAATCTAAGGCCTTGCCTCTTCTCTCATATTCTCCGCTGCCTTTACCCGGAAAGACATCGACATCGGATATAAAGCTGTTTACATCAAAGTCACTCATACTTATCCTGCATCCTCTTCAGTTCTTCTCTGATACTCTCACGGATGTCGGGATCCAGGATCTCGACCGAGGTACCGTATTGCATCGCCCAGTGGACGATCATGTAGGGCGATGTCCTGACAACGATGATGTCGTGATCGATCACGTTTCCGTCTTCGTCTTCTTCTTTTTCGCTGCCGGTCTTCTCATAGTGATCGCCGAACCAGCTGTGGATCAGCGTGTATTCGTCCTCTCTGATCTTGATTCTGATATCCCGCGGCTCATCAAAGGCCATATTGATGTGCTCTGACATATACTTCTCGGGATCCCAGTATGCGTTCGATATCGGCAGTCCGTCGAAGTCGCAGACCTCGATCGGCAGCTCATTACCCTCATCGTCCAGTGCGATCTCAATATCCGACATCAGATCGATGCGGTAGTGGAGCACCCGCTTATCGCCCCAAGCCTGATTCAGGCCTATGACATAGTAGTTGTCATGGTAAACGACCATATGATAGGGGCTTAAGAAGCTCTTACGGTCATATTTCGCAGTCAGACTGTGATCGGCCGTATAGCGGTTAAACTTAAAAGTAATCTGCGAGAGAGAGTTGATCGCCTGCTGTATGGTCTTTAAGTTCCTGGTAAGGAGCTTGTTGTCTGAGCCGTTTCTGTGTGAGAATCTGCCGTGAATCGCGGACGGGTTGAACCTCATCTTGTCTCCGTCCATATACGGCGTGTGGTAATATGCGCTTGCCGTAGCGACGAGCTTACTGATAAGCGTTGTCTTTTCGTCATCCGTAAACATATCCGAGAAGCTGACGAGCTGGATCAGCTTATCGAGCGTATCGTTATCAAAATCATGCACATATGAAAAATCGCTTATAGAGGGGGCTTTCTGTCCCTTTTCCTTATTAAGCTTCCTGTAGAGGGCATCCTCCTTATAACCTGAGTATCGGATGCGGTATTCGCCATCGTTGGAGCCGGTGTACTTAAGAGGATCGAGCTCGCTGAGCATCTCCGTAATGTCGCTTGTGTACGTATTATCATCGGATTCAAGCTCGGGAACAAGCTCCCCGTCCTCACTGCGCCTGTACTTCAGCGTGCTGTCATTACCATATCTGCCCACGCGATAGTAGTGAAGCTGCTCGAGCAGGTCGGTCTTACTTAAGCTGTGATCCTCATCCGTCATCTGCCTGAGCACTTCGATCATCTGAAGCACACGCCTCGCCTGACCAAAACTATCATGTTCGGAAGGTTCCGGAAGTGATATACCAGGATCCGATCCCTGCGCCATCGCGCGTGATACGGATGCATCAAATGCGCGCTGTTCTTCCTCGGTGATACCGTCCGCACGCTCTACCCTGACCCTGACTTCCCTGGGTTTATCCTTGATACCGTCGCCGAATTCAAATTCAAGCTGATCTGAGAGTGCACGGTCTATATCAGCCCTGGCATAAGTCAGAAACCCGGCATTACCGGGCTCATACCTCTTAAGCGCCTGGGCGAATCCGATCCAACCGGCCTGAAAAAGCTCACGCTCTAATGCCGCCGGCTGCTTAAAGTCACGCCCCTTGATCCTGTCCCAGGCCTTCATATGGATATATGCCTTGAACTGCTCATAAAGCTCGGTCCAGGCTTCATTATCTCCGGCCTTGGCACGGGCAAGGAGGGCATCTGTCTGTTCATTGGTCAGTGTATGATCGTTCTCCATCGTCACTCTCCCACGATATCGAGGTTTCGGTCAAAGACGGTGTTTAAGCTGACGGCCTCCCTGAACATCACATCCGAATCGGAGTCTATCAGGAACTGGACCTTGTTGACGGTCCCGAGCTCTATCAGCGAATCCACTATGGAATAAATGGCCACGTCGTTTGAGATATTGTCGACGGGCGAAAGGAAAGACGAATCGAGGTTAACATAACATGTGCCGTCCTGAGTCGTCGCATTGATCAGTTTGGTGGCCGGATTGATGACAGGGTATGCGTTCTCGCCGTCCTGAGGGCCTGAGATGAGCTGTTGCATCACGAGCTTATCCATCGGGATGTTACCCGAGTAGACAACGGTACGGTTTACCTTCACCAGCCCGTCTCCTGTCTCATTGGCAAAATACAATGTCAGCTGGGTCCGCTCCTCTGCATTGATCTGAAGTCCGGCGTTATCCACATAGGCATCAGCGCTCATGGGACCTATGACCATTCCGGCTGAATCAAGCATCGGTGAACCCGCGATCGTACCGCTGACGGCATCGATCCCTTCTATCTGGGTTATGGTCCTGGTTGCCGCTGCCATGATCAGTGTTCTTGAGATCACGTCGAGTCCTGCCATGCTCTCGTCAAAATCAAGCACAACCTGGTTATCTGTTATCATGGCCGATCTGAATCCGTTCTCGGCTCTTAAGGGGGCACGGAGCTTTGCCTCGGGAGATACGGACAGTGCTTCGGTTACGGCCTTGAGCAGGCTGTCCTTGGAATCATAAGTATTGGCTATGATCCCGGAAGATACGGGAACGAGGCCATCTATATCAGATGTTATGTAATACACCTGGATGTCCGGAGACTGGTTCGCATCGCCGGAATTTCTGAACGAACAGCCGGTGAGCATGGTGCATGCCAGGACCATGGTAAGGACCATGATCATGCTGACTGCACATCTTATCTGCCTGGTTATATGATGTTTTGATATGTTATGTAAACTATTCATTCTGTTTTGTGTTATATATTATGTAAACTTGCCCTGCTCGTGTTTGCCAACTTATGTAACCCTACTCTCGTTTTACCCGGCTATATACACCAGCGGGATCCTGACGGTAAACTTCGTTCCCTCGCCTTCAACGGAATCCACGGATATCGATCCTCTGTGCATCAGCACGGCGCTCCTGGTGATGGCAAGTCCCAGTCCGGTACCGCCTATCTCTCTGGAGTGTGACTTATCCACTCTGTAGAATCTCTCGAATATGTGATCAAGGCTGTCCTCAGGTATACCTATACCGGTATCCTGCACTTCTACCGTAAAGAACTGATGGTCCGCATCGAGCGTCACGCTCACGGATCCGTTTTCGTTATTGTATTTGACGGCGTTCTCAACGAGGTTCGTGATGATCTGGCTGAGCTTCACCTCATCCACCATCGCGCTGACCTGTCTCATGGAAACGAACTCGAGCTCCACATTCTTCTTACGGGCGATAGGACGCAGACGCTTGAGCACCAGCTCGATCAGTGCATTGATATCAACCTGAGATATGGACAGTTCAGACGTGGTCTTATCCATCTTAACCAGGCTCAGGAGATCTGAGATTATCTGGTTCTCACGATCAATTTCACGTGTTATGTCACCCATGAACTCCCTGTAGAGTTCGGCGGGTGCATCCTCCTGAACCAGCAGTGAATCGGCGAGCACCTTCATACTCGTCATGGGAGTCTTAAGCTCATGAGATACGTTGGCAACGAACTCCTGACGTGAATCATCCAGCAGCTTCATCCTGGAGAACACGGTATTAAATGCTTCGGATATACGCTCGGTCTCCAGATAGTCCCTGACCATGACCGGATTGCTGGTATATCCCTCTTTTACATCGGATATGGCTGTACTTAGACGGCGAAGCGGAAGCGTCAGTATCAGACTCGTGGTAAAGGCGATAACAAGCAGCACCACTGCCACCAGATAGTTGACGAGGCGGGATATGTCCTTAAGTCTCTCAGCAGTATTCGTGATCGTATCGGACGATACCGAGGTTAACATAACTCCGCGAACCGCCGATGCGCTGCTTCCGTCCTCTTTGACAACGTTCTCCACGATCGGCATCGATATCTCTATATATCCGTCCGTATCATCGTAGTTCGACACGGTCTCCCCGCGGAATGCCCTGATGACTTCCGGAGAGATGACTATCTTATTCTGGGAGATGCCGTAGGTGTCCTTAATGACCTTCAGATCCTGGTCGATAATAAGAATACGACCGTTATATAAGTTGGATAACTGGGAAAGTTCAGCATCGATACTCTCAGATGCATTGACCTGCAGATATTTATATGTGATCAGATGATCGGATATGATGTGCAGCTGGTTGGTGACATCCGCGGTACGGATATCCACAGCCTTACGGGTATAGCTGTTCAGGAGTATGGCGCTCAGGATCATGCAGGGGATCAGACCGATGACAAAGATCATGACAAAAAGCCACAGTCTCATACTCTTGAGATGCTTTATCCTGTCTTTAATCCAGATTCGGATCCTGCTCATGCCAGATAATATCCCACGCCCCACTTGGTGCAAACGTATACCGGATCACCGGGCTGCTGCTCTATCTTCTCGCGCAGACGTCTGATATGCACATCCACTGTACGGCCGTCACCGGGATAATCACTGCCCCATACCAGTCCGAGCAGTTTATCTCTCGTATAGACCTGATTCGGATTGCGCATGAACAGCTCGAGAAGATCGAACTCTCTCGCTGTCAGATTGACTTCGTTACCGCGCACGTAGGCTCTGCGGCCTGCGGTATCTATCTTCAGATCGCCGTGTTCGATCGATGAGACGTTTTCGATGGCTTCCCTGATCTCACCGGCCGCTCTTCCTCTGTGATCCACACGGCGCATGATGGCCTTGATACGGGCCTTGACTTCCAGGATGTTGAACGGCTTGGTGATATAGTCGTCAGCACCGTACTCAAGGCCGAGGATCTTATCCATGTCCTCGCTCTTGGCGGTTAACATAACTATGGGAACATCAGAGAATGACCTGACTTCCTGGCATACCTCGTATCCGTTCATCTTGGGCAGCATCAGATCCAGCAGTACGATGTCATACTTATTCTCACGGATCAGAGCGAGCGCTTCCTCACCGTCATAAGCACTGTCCACGGTCAGTCCGTCCTGCTCGAGTGAGAACTTCAGACCCTTGACTATCAGTTTTTCATCATCAACTACCAGAACTTTGCTCATTGTACCGTTATCTCATCCTTCATCTTATTATATGTCGAATCTCCTATACCGGAGACGTTCCTGATATCTTCCGTCCTCGCAAAAGGACCATGTTCCTCTCTGTAGGCTATGATGGCACGTGCCCTGGTCGGGCCTATCCCCGTGATGGACGTAAGAGCACCCTCATCCGCAGTGTTGATATTGATCAATCCTCCGCCCGAACCGGTGCTTCCGCCGCCTGAGACACCGCCGCCATCAATGCTTGCAGCAGTGCTGTCCGCATACTCCACAGCCTCAGTCACAGTCACGGCCATTGCTTCAGCCTCTTCTGCAGTCGGGATCGTGATCTTCATCCCGTCCGCAACCTCCTGTGCTAGGTTTACATAATCTGTCGCTGCGTCTTCCGTGAATCCTTCTGCGGCATCTACTGCATTGAATATCCGGTCTCCCGGCTGCATCTCATATACACCGGGTACCTTCACCGCTCCGCAGACATGCACATATATCGTCTGCGGCTCGCCGGCCTCTGCCGGATCACTCGATACGACGGCACCTGCTGTGCCTGCTCCGTCACCGGCCCCGGTATCTGCCATGCTCTCGATGGAACCGGCCCCGGCATCACTGCTGTCTTCCTCTGCCCGGTCCGGCTCTGATTTATCCACCACCGAAGCTGTATCCACATCTTCTCCGACGCTGACTCGATACAGGCCGGAGTTCTTCGCGGTACAGCCGCCAAGCAGCATACAGCAGGCTACACCGGCAAATAAGCATAATAAATAGCGTCTGTTCTGTTTTATATATTCCATAGCGCAGTCCTCTCATAAATCGTGATTTAAACGTCTATGAGGGAAGCCCCCTGCGCTTGTCAAACTACATCACGGGACAGGCGTCCGCATCCGGCCACGGCTCGCTCAGCCGTCTTCTTCGGACTCGGCGTCCTCTTCTATGATCTCATCCTCTTCCTCAACTTCCTCGGGGATGACGATCGTCTCCTCTGTCACGGGCTCTCCCGTCACCTGGAGCTTCATCTGCTCGGACAGCTTCTTCAGGCCCTCGTTGGCATCCGCTCCGTCCCATACGGAGGCGAACAGCATCTCGAGGTTAACCCAGTAATTACTGGTCTCGAGCATCTTCGGCAGCGGCACTGATTCCTCGTACTCTCCGGCGAATACCTGGATCTCATCGTTATGCTCGCCGTAATCAACTCCCTCGAGAACCGATACCTTGCCGGTCCAGTCATAGAGAGTATCCGCATCGGCGGTGCTCAGATAGTAGGCAAAGTCGTTCGCTGCCTCCTTATGTGCAGAGTATCCGTTTACGACTATGGCATCGGTCACCGACATCGACCTGCCTGACTTGCTCTCACTGATATCGGGAAGAGCGATGAATCTGTATTCATATTCCATATCGCCGTCTGCGCGCGCCTGTGCGAGCGACTTAACGGCATCGGACGTAACGATGGTCATGACTATGCGTCCGAACTCAAAGTCCTCGATGACTCCGCCGTACGTAACATCATCCGTACTGATGGAGAAGAACTGATTAAGCTTCTGATATGTGGTCAGACCCTTGATGGCGTCCTCATTATAGATGTCTATCTGCGTGGGGTCGTCACCGTATGCTCCGCCCACATTTATCGAATCACCGATAAAGAAGTAATTATAGAAGATATCCGTTACCGCCCACTTAAAGATCGTATCGACGTCCTCGGGAGCATCGAAATCATTTGACAGAGCCAGCAGTTCATCTACGGTCGTAGGGATATGCTCCTCTACGTATGCGGTCACATCCTCATCAGAGACCATGGAGGTGATCTTCGCCTGAAGCTCTTCTTCCTGTCTGGCCTTCTCTTCTTCCTCGGCCTTCTTCTCCTCCTCGGTCTTCGCAGCGTTAGTCTTGGATGAGGACGAGCTTGAGGATGAGCTCTGATCGGAGTTCTTCTCCTGCTCGGCCTTCTCTTCCTCAGCAAGCTGAGCTCTGATCTCAGCCTCGAGTGTATTACGCGCCCACTGCTCCAGATATGTATAGTTCAGGCACATGGCGGAGCATTCCATGAACATCGGATAGGCTACGAGATCGCCCTTATAAGTGACCGCATTTATCGCCGTCTGATAAAAAGCACCTGTTATGTCTCCGTTTATCGGGATACCCTTATGTGTGACTTCCGGAGGTGCTATAACGTCTGCCAGACCCGCCAGATGAGCCTTCTCCAATGTATCGCAGGTGGCGATGAACAGATCCGGGAGTTCCTCGTCCGTCATGGATGCGTCCGAAATGCTCTCGAGATAATCCTGTCCGGATACAAGCACGGGTACCACGCGGATATCGTCATTAAGGGAGCTGTAATTGACTGCCTCCATGTTCAGATAGTCGGTCAGACTCTCATCGGTATACCAGATATATATGGTATCCTTGCCGATCGCATATGAGGGAGTACTCTCCTCGGCTGATTCGGGTTCGGGATAGCGTATCTGCAGCCCGCTGGCTGCGACCGCGGCAACTCCGCCCACGATCAGCAACGTGACAAGTATGGCTATGATTCGGCTTCTGATACTGTGCACTTATGCCTCCTCCAGAGCCTGAGTAAGTATATCGATCATCCTGTCAACGTCCTCAGTGGTAATGATGAGCGAAGGCACGAACCTTATGATGTCGGCCCCCGCATTTATGAGTATCAGCCCCTTGGATACGGCTGAATTTATGATATCTCCTACCGGGCGGTCACACTTAAGTCCCTGCATGAGTCCGGTTCCGCGTCTCTCGATGATAAATCCGTACTTATCGACGAGCTCGTTCAGCTTACTCTCCAGATAGGGAGCAACCTCTCGTACGTGAGCAACGATATTATCAGCTTCGAATATGTCCATGACCTTGCTGATGGCAGCACACGCGAGCGGATTGCCGCCGTATGTGGTACCGTGGTCGCCTGCGGTCAGTGAATTCTGTGCAACGCGCTCGGTCATCAGGAATGCTCCGACCGGAACACCGCAGCCCAGAGCCTTCGCGTTAGTCATGATATCGGGCTTAACGCCGAACTTCTGCCATGCATACATATATCCGGTACGGCCCATGCCGCACTGTATCTCATCCAGGATGAGCAGGATGTCTCTCTCGTCGCAGAGCGCGCGAACCTGCTTTAAGAATCCCTCCTCGGCAGGGATCAGACCGCCCTCGCCCTGGACCGTCTCCATGATGATCGCGCAGGTCTTGTCGGTAACCTGACTAAGCACCGAATCGAAGTCATTTAATTTCGCGAACCTGATATTACCGATCATAGGCTCAAAAGCCTCACGATAATGGGGATTACCCGTAACAGATAACGCTCCGAAGGTACGTCCGTGGAACGAATGCTCCATGGCTATGATCTCGTGATCGGTGTTTCCGTCCCTTAAATATGCATATTTGCGGGCTGCCTTGAGTGCACCCTCAACTGCCTCGGCACCTGAATTGGTAAAGAACACTCTGTCCATGCCGGAAGCAGCCTTGACCTTACGTGCTGCGTCTACGGCGGGCACATTATAGTAATAATTCGAAGTATGTATGACCTTATCGATCTGGGCTTTAAGCGCCTCATCATATCCGGGATAGTGATAACCCAGAGCAAATACGGCTATGCCCGAGACAAAATCCAGATACTCGCGGCCGTCGGTATCATAGAGATGAACCCCGTCGCCCCTGTCCAAAACTATCTGGAACCTGTTATATGTGTGAAGCAGATCCGCTTCAGCCTGCGAAATATATTCCTGCATGTTCATAACGTTCTCCTAACTACAACTTCTCACTGAAGATGAATAATCTTCTCCAATGAAGATTATTCATTTTCCGAGACAATGAATAGTCATCGCATTCGATGACTATTCATTTTCTCTAATAATTGCGGTTCCAATACCCTTGTCGGTAAAGATCTCAAGCAGCAGACAGTGGGGCAGTCTGCCATCCAGGATATGGACGTTGTTAACTCCCGCTCTGATGGCGTCGGTGCAGTTGTTAAGCTTCGGGAGCATGCCTCCTCCGATCCATCCCTCTTCGATCAGCTTATCCACCTGGTCAGCCGAGATCCGGGATATAAAGGAGGATTTATCATTGATATCCTTATACAGGCCCTCAACATCGGTCAGGAACGCCAGCTTGTTCGCGCCTACAGCCTTGGCTATAGCGCATGCCGCATCATCCGCATTGATGTTGTAAGTATCGTAGTTATCATCTATTCCGATCGGAGCAACTATCGGGAGGAAGTCCTTCTCGAGCAGATCGTAGAGGATCTTGGGATCAACCTCTGTCACTTCGCCGACATAGCCGATATCCTGTCCGTCGGAATACTTCTTGGTGACTTTCAGAAGGCAGCCGTCCTTACCGCTGATACCTACGGCTCTGACACCGAGCTCCTCGACCATGCGCACCAGGTTCTTATTGACCTTACCCAGTACCATCTCGGCTATCTCCATCGTTTCTTCATCGGTAACACGCAGTCCGTTGACAAACTCGCTCTCCTTGCCGACCTTACCTACCCAGCGACTGATCTCCTTGCCGCCTCCGTGTACGATGATGGGCTTAAAGCCAACGAGCTTAAGAAGCGTCACGTCCTTGATGACGTTATGCTGCAGCTCCTCGTTACTCATGGCCGATCCGCCGTACTTGACCACTATGAT
>Ga0129306_1001213_pt1 | contig 31256 bp, 22 predicted proteins | sample P827metagenome_FD_94438 | JGI IMG/M metagenome (GOLD analysis project Ga0129306, IMG submission 94438) | Capybara group fecal microbial communities from Wisconsin, USA - P827 metagenome | ecosystem: Host-associated > Mammals > Digestive system > Large intestine > Fecal | place: USA: Wisconsin...
AATGGTCGGAGCGGAGGGATTTGAACCCTCGACCTTTTGCTCCCGAAGCAAACGCGCTACCAGACTGCGCTACGCTCCGACTGCGGGATGCTTCGCCTAATGAGCGAAACGGGTGATAGTATACTATATTCCCCCGTTCGCTGTCAATAGGGCGTGGACAGACAAAACAATGCGCGCCGAGGACGTGTTCGTGCACGAGTTGACCGTAGCCTGGGTCACACCGCGCGCCGCGATGCGCGCCAGGTCCTGGGCCGAGAACGCCGCGTTCGCGTCCGTCAGTCGGATGGCGATGCGCCCACCGCCCGAGGGGCCGTACCCGTTGGTCTTATCGACCCCGGTATTGCCGGGATGACCGTTCGCCGAAATCATCCCCGTGCCGGAGAGCGATCCGACCGTCAGCGAGATCGAGCCCGGCGTCGGCAGACTCGCGAGGCCGTCCGCGCCAAGGAAGTCGACGAGCAGCCCCGTCTCCGGCACGAGGAACCGCCGCCTCGCCGCGGCCCACGCGGCATCGGTTTCGGACGTCGTCATTCGGGCCCCATCGAGGGAGGCCGAAGCGGCCTTTCCTTCGTAGTGCGGTTCGACGGTCTTCATGGCGGTTCCGCCCTACGGCCCGGACACGGCCGTAAGGGAGAGCGGCCCGGCGATTGGGACGGAGAAGTCGTAGGGCTCCGCGGCGCCGGCGGCGGCCCAGCCCGCGAAGGCGCCGGAAGCGGAGGTCAGGGAGGCGGACCAGGCCGGCGGCCGCGCGAGGTCGCCCTTGCGGACGAGCTCGCGGGCGAGGACGCAGCCGGCGTCGGCGAAGACGACCTCGAAGAGCAGCTCGTTGTCCGCGGCGGTCCCGCCCAGGGAGTTCGACCCGCCGAGCGCCTCGGTGAACCCGGGGCCGCGGGAGACGTTGCCGGACACGGTCGCGCGGCTGCAGAACTCGGTGCGCACGATGGCGCCGTCGTAGGCCGGGACGCGCCCGCCGCAGCCCTCGAAGCGGTTGTCCAGGACCGAAAGGTCCGTCGTGTTGGCGGCGAAGACGCCGGCCGAGGGGCAGTCGCGGAAGACGCAGCCCCGGACGAGGACGTTGCGGTTCGCGCCGTACTCGAACGCCCAGCCGTTGTCGCCGTCGTGGTTGCAGCGGACAACGATCGCGCCGTTGTTCTTGCCGTCGGCGCTCGCCTGGCCGGTGCCGCAGGCGACGAAGGCGCAGTTGGTGATCGCGGCGTCGCGGATGGGGCCCATCTCGCACCAGGTCCCGGTGGCGGAGGGCGAGAGCAGGACGCCAGCGAGGCGCGTGTCGTGGATCTCGCAGTCGCGCACGTCGATGCGCGAGTCCGTCTGCAGGAGCAGCCCGCGGGCGCGTGTGACGCCGAAGCGGCTGTCCGCGATGTCCACGGCCGGCATGCGCGACTCGTTTCCGATCAGCGAGCCGGCGGCCGTGCCGTCCGGCACGGCGTCGACCTTGAAGCCCGTCACGCCGGACGAGCCGGTCGTCACGGACGAGATGGTCGCGGTGCCGAGCTCGCCGAGACGCGCGGAGTAGAACTTCACCGTGTCCCCCTTCGTGAAGGTCGGCGCCTCGACCGCGGAGGAGAGCGTGATTGTGGTCCCGGAGACGGAACCGACGACGCCCGCGGTGCAGTGCACGTTGAGCGGGTCGTCCGCGAGGCCGCGGAACTCGCATTCGCGCATCCGCAGCGTGCCCCCGAGGGCCGCGACGTGGATGCCGTCCATGCCGGTCGCGTAGATCGCGCCGGCGTCCGGGCTCGCGACGCGGAAGCGGGTCAGCGTGAGGTTCTTCGCGCCGGCGACCTTCATCACCATGCCGAAGGCGTTCTGGATCTCCACGTCCTCGAAGACTGTGTTCTCGATCGCGGACAAGGTCGGGTAGACGATGAACGCCTGGCTGTAGGCCGTGCTGCAGCACATCCCGAGGCGCGAACCGACGCGGATCGACGAGGAGAGCTGGAGCCGGAAGGACTTGACGCCGTCGGCGTCCGCGACGATCGACGAGGGCTGCCTGTAGTTGGTGCCGGCCGCGGTCCCGGCGGAGCAGACCAGGTCGTAGTCGCCTGGTCGTCCCGTCTCGTCGAAGTCGTTGATGCGCATGAAGCGCTCGGAGCCAGTGAGCAGGTCGCTGCGTCCGTCCGCGAGCCGCACGGTGACCCAGTTGCCGGACACGGCCGTGACGACGCCCGAGAAGCTCGTCGGGACGTCATAGCGGAACGTAAGGCCGTGGATGCGGACGTTGCTCGCCTTGACGAAGACGAGCGTCGCCCAGTTGTAGTCGCTGCCGCTCTCGGCGTTGTCCGGCCAGGCGGTCGAGTTCGTGTTCGGGACGCCCGTGCGGACGAACTCGGCCCCCGGCGCGCCCCAGAGCGTGACGCCCGCGGTCGAGATGTCGAGCCGCTTCCCGAAGTAGTAGGTTCCCGCCGGGAAGTACAGGACGCCGCCGCTGCCGACCTTCGAGATCATCCTGGAAAGGTTGTCCGAGTTGGCGGAGGCCTTTAAGGGATCGTTGCGCTCGAGCGGCGAGAAGCTCGAGAAGAAGGACGAGCCGCTGTACTCGGTGACGTCCTTCGCGCCGCTCGGCGGCGGCGAGGCGTCGCGCCAGAGGGCGCGGACGCGCAGGTCCGACGTGACGCGCGAGAAGTCGCGGTCCCATCGCAGGAACGAGAACCCCTCCTTCTGCGGCGCGGCGGGCGCGACGGCCGCCTCGCCCCACGCCACCGTCTGCGTCGGCGCGACGGGCGTGGCGCCGTCGGCGTCCGTGAACGCCACGGAGAACGTCCGCGGCTCGAACCGCGCCGTCGCGACGAAGTCGGCCTCGACGGGCTCGGCCGCGAGCTCGGCGGACGTGAGCTCGCGCCCGCCGACCGTCCAGCCCGCGAGGACGCGCTCGTCCGACTCGGCGAGCGGCGGAACGGCGAAGCCGCCGCGCGGAATGCGCGCCTGCGTGCGGAGCAAGGCGCCGTCCGCGTCGACGAAACGCGCCTCGAAGAATTCCTGCGGCGGCGGTTCCGGAAGGGGGCCGCGCACGGTGATCACCGTCCCGCGGGACATCGCGGGGCGCGAGGGGCCGTACGACACGAAGTTCGTTCGCGCGACGGCCTCGTATTCGGCGCGCACCCAGGCGGCGGACGTCGCCGCGCCGCGGACGCGCAGCTCGTCGATCGCGCCGACCCACTGGCAGTTCCTGTTGCCGGGGCGCGTGCCGATCGTCCAGCGCTCGCCCGCGTCGCGGTGCTGCGACGCCTGGGAGAGGGCGGTCGTGTTGCGGACGCCGTCGAAGTAGACGGTGCGGTCGGTCCCGTCGTAGGAGATCGTCACGAGATGCCACGAGCCGTTGAGCGGCGTGCAGGCCTGGGCGGCCCGCCGCGTGCCGTAGTCGGCGATCGTGAAGAGGTCGTAGCCGTTCTCGAGGCCGCACTCGAGGCCGTTGATGTCGCTGTTCCACGGGCTGGTCGGCTGCGTGTTGAGGATGACGCCGTAGTTCGCCGCCTCGGCCCGCACCCACGCCGAGTAGGTGCACGCGGCGTCGTCGATGGCCGCGTCGATCGCGGCGACGCCGTCGCGGGGGATCTCGACATAGGGGAAGTTCGAATCGACGAACGCCGGGTTGCGGTAGGCGCCGCCCGCGACGCCGGCGGCGGTCTTGTCCGCGTTCGCGAGGTTCTGCACGGCGCCGGACGCGGCGGACGCGGCGTCGGCCGTCGCGCCCGTGGCGGGGTCGATGTCCAGGTGCCAGACGGAGAGGTAGCCGGCGGCGGTCCAGACGGTCCCGTCCGCGACCGCCGACCGGTCGCCCCGCCCGCCGTAGAACATCGCCAACCGCGTCGGGCCCGAAAGCTCGGGGACGGAGACCCAGACGGTCGATTCGCCCGTCTCGTTCCAGGCGTCGATCTCGTGCGGGACGATCGTCCCGTCCGGAGTCGCGAACCGGAGGCTCGCCGGCGGGCAGTCCGCGTAGCGGAACCCGGCGATCGCCGCTTCGGAGAGGCGGACGAGCAGCGGGAAGCCTCGCAGCTTCTCGCCCGCGGGGGCGTTGGCCACGAGCTCGACCTTGCGGGCGAACAGGAAGGGATGGATCGTCGGGACGGGCGGGAAGTCGACGGCGGCGGCGGGCGCCGCCGCCAGCAGCAGCGCCGAGAGCGCAACGGTGGAACGGATCGCTGGAAACGGTTTCATGAGGCTCTTGCAAAACCCCCGGGACGGGGGCGCGCGTGAGGGGTTGGGGTTGAGGGTTGCGTTGCGGCGGCACCGCCGCCGCAACGCCGCATATTCTACCACAACGGGGCCAAGAAATCTACCCCCCTCTCTGACAAATATTTTACTAGTATTTGATTGTGAAGTCCAGCAGCAAATGCAAGATTCTCTTGCGTTTAGTCCTTGAGATTGCGGGACGTGATTGAAAGGCAGGATATTTCCCATCATTCCTTCCTAGGAAGGAAACCCGCGTTTACTTTTGGACTAGGTTTGTGTACCCTTGCGGTACCCGGACGGTCTGAGTCGACCATCTCGCGCGAACTGCTGAACCGCAGGATCGACAGCGACAAGCACTACGGATGCTCGAACAGGCTGTGCGCCCGCTTCGACGATTGCGCACGGACGGCATTCAATGGCTTCCGCGACATCCGCAGGAGGAACTCCCCCGGATGCTTCGAGTCGTGCCCCGACTTCCGCGAGGCAGTGTGCGTCCGCCTGAACAGGGCCCCCTACGTCTGCAACGGTTGCGAGCACGAGCACAACTGCCCGATGCGCAAGCGCTACTACATCGCCTCCGGCGCCCAGGCCAACTACAGGGGCATTCTCGTCAACTGCCGCAGCGGAGTTCATCCCGACGAGGCGACAGTCCGTAGGATGAGCGATGTCCTCACCCCTGCCGCGCGGCGTGAGGGTGTTCTACTGCGACCCATACTGCTCGTGCCAGAAGCCGCACATCGAGCGCTTCCACCTGGACCTGAGGCGCATTCTCCAGAAAGGCGCATCGTTCAACCCGCTCAGCCAGGAGCAGATCAACCTGATCATGTCGCACCTGAACAGCTATCCAAGGCCTTCTCTCGGAGGAAGGGCTCCGTACGACCTGTTCGTCGAAGAGTTCGGCGACGAGGGAAAGAGGTTCCTCGACAAGCTCGGCATCGTCCGCATCCCGCAGGACCGGGTGACGCTGCACCCCTTCCTGCTCGGACGCAAGTTCCAGAAGGCGGCAGACAAGGCGGTGCGCACGGAGCGGAGGGCGGAAGTCGCCTCGGGCATGTGAAGAGTGGCGCTCAGCGCGGCCTGCACCATGCGGCGCGTCGCACAGTCGTCACTCTTCCCAAGCGACGAAAGCCCGAAGGGCGGAGTCGGAGCGGTGACCGTGGCGAGCTTCCGCACGCAGCGACAGAAGAATTTGCCAAAAGTTATCGGATAAACTTGCGTTTACTTCCAGAACTTGCATTCAGTTCTGAACACGAGGATGCGCGCCGAGGGAACCTCGGCGCGCACTCGGCGATCGGCGTCTCAGCGCTTCGTCTTGAACGCCGCGGGGCCGGCGGCCCAGAGCTCCTTCGTCGCGGGGTTGTAGCGCACGACGAGGGGCTTCGAGTACGGATTGTCCCCGGTGATGTCCTTCCACGTCTTGCAGCCGTCGAGCGACTCGTAGATTCCGCCTGCCTTGTTCCCGTCCCATGTCGAGGCCGAGATCCACACGCGGTTTTCGTCCGCGGGGTCGAACGTGATGCCGATTGCCGTCACGCCCTTGAGGCTGGTGACCGCGCGGAACGTCCTGCCGTGGTCGTCGGAGCGGTACAGCTGGTTACCGCCCGCGTAGATCGTGCCCTTCGGCGTCACCGCGACGTTGAAGATCCAGTCGTTGAGCCCCTCCGCCTTCTTCCAGCTGTCGCCCGCGTCCTCCGAAACGTACACACCGGCCGTGTTGCCGCACGCGCCCCAGACGATGCGCTTCGGATTCGACGGATCGACCGCTATGCCGTACATCATGCGGCGCGAGCCGGGCTGGTTGGGGAGCTGCTTCCAGTTGTGGCCTCCGTCCGTCGACTTGAAGACGCCGCCGCCGGCGTTGCCCTTCTCCGGATCGCCGTCGATGCCGAGGTAGATGATGTCGGGATTCGTCGGATCGGCCGCGATGGCGCGTCCGTGACCCTCGCCCCACATCGTGTTGGCGTGCGTGCGGTAGTCGGGCAGTCCCTTCGCCTCCTCGAACGTCTTGAAGCCGTCCTCAGAAACGATCACCTTCACGTTGAAGTCATGGCCGTGCGCCCAGGGCGAGACGGTGCAGATGACGCGTGTGCGGCCGTCGGCGAGCTTCTGCGGAAGGACGCGCCAGTGGTGTCCGGAAAGTCCGGCCGTCCACTTCTTGGGCGCGAGCGCCTTCCAGGTCTTCCCTCCGTTGACCGTCGCGCACGTGCCCTCGTCCATCGCCGCGCCGAACGTCGCGCGGCCGAGGTGCTGGATGTCGTGGAAGCACGTGATGTCCGCGCCCTTCACGCTCTCGAACCACGTCTTCGCGCCGTCGTGGCTCATGCAGGGATCCCAGTTGCCAGCCATGTGGAGCCTTTCAGGATCCGCCGGGCTGATCGAGAGGTTCTCGAGTCCGCTCATGCCGATCGTCTCGCCCTGCTCCGGGAGCGTCGGATTGTACACGTGGTCCGCCTTCATGTCCCTGTTCTTAGTCCACGTCGCTCCGCCGTCGCGCGTCGAAGCTATGTATCCGCCGAAGCCCTGCGAGACGATCGCGTGCGCGACGTTGGGGTCCTTCGGGTTCACCACGATGTCGCGCGCGCCCATTCCCTTGTCGACCGGCGCGTTGAGGCTGCGCCACGTCGCGCCGTCGTCTGCGGAGACGAAGATTCCGCTCTTCCCGAACGCACCGTACCAGGTCTTAGGGGCGTTCGGACCCGCCCAGCATACGACCGAGGCGTCAGCGGGTGCGTCCTTCATGTGCGTCCACGTCGCGCCCGCGTCGGCAGAGCGGAAGAGTCCGAACTTCCTCTGGCAGAGGAAGACGAGCTTCGGATTCGCCCCCGAAACCGCGACGCAGCTAACAGGATCGCCCGCGACGGGGACCTTCGGCTCCTTCGAGGAGGCGATCGACTTCGTCACCGACTTGGTGTTGTTGTCGGGGCTCACGCGCCAGCCCTCCGCGCCAACGCCATCCCACTCTCCGAGCACGATGCTTTTTCCTGCGCCAGTCGCGGCAAACGCGTCGAGTCCGACCTCGCCCTTGTAGCCCTTTCCGTTCGTGCGGATGATGAAGTGGACCATCTGCACCTTCTTCGGATCCGCGTACGTAGACATCGGATATTCGACCGTCGTCCACTTGCCGGGCTCGAGCGTCTTCATCGCACCTTCCTTCCACGCCCAGTTTCCGCTCTGCACGACGATCGTCGCGGCCATTCCCGCGGGCGCGTCCTTCGGAAGGAACACCTTCACGCCGATCTTGTCGCACTCGCCCCAGTCCGCACCGTTCTGGTCGATCATCTTCTGGATGCGAACGTAGTTGTTCCAGTCCATGTTGTTCGTCGCGACCATCAGCCTGCCGTATCCAGAACCCGATGCCGGCTCGGCCGTCTCGCCCTCCTCCGGCTTGCGCGCCGCGAGGTAGTCGAGCACCGTCCAGTTCTCGCCGCCGTCCGTGGACTTGACAGCGCGTCCCGTCGCGCCGCCGGCGTAGACGGTCTTCGGCGACTTGGGGTCGACAGCAACAGCCTTGACGCTTCCGCCGCGGTGTGCCGAAACCTTCAGCGCGCCGTTGCGCGTCTCCTTGCAGGGATTCCACGTCTTCGCGCCGTCGAAGCTCGCCGCCACGCCGTCCTGCGTAAGCGCGTAGACGGTCTTCCTGTCGGAAGGCGCGACCGCGAGAGAGTAGACGCCGTAGTTCTGGAGTCCGTTGTTGACGAAGAACCAGCTCTTTCCGCCGTCCGTCGTCTTCCAGATTCCGTTGACGTCGCCGCCCATGTAGAAGACGTCGGGGTTCACCGGATCGGCCGCGCTCGACCAGAACCATCCGCCGCCGCCCCATCCGCACCACTCCCAGTGCACGGGCTTCTCCGCCTTCGCGTCCGCCCCGAAGGACTGCGCGTACGCAATTGCCGCAACCGCGGCGACTATCATCGTTTTAGCTTTCATGTTTTCTCCTTGTAAACTTCAAACATCAAACTTGGAACTTCAAACCTTCCATCCGGTTACTTCTTCACCTCGAACGGCTTGCCGTTCGGGATGACGTCGACATAGACGAATCCGTCCTTCGCGTTCTTCCACGTCTTCGGCACCTCTACCTTGACGGTGAGCGGGAAGTCATAGAGCTTCGGGTCCGCGTCGCACGTCACCGAAAAGCGGTAGCCCTTCGCAGTCTTGCCGAGCTTCTTCACCTTCGCCGTCGCGCGCTCGGTCTCGTACTGATGCACGGAAACGTGGTCGGCGACCCATATCTCGCCCCTGTCGCGCATCGCGGCGACTTCGTCGAAGAACGGAATGTACTCCTTTATCGGCATTGCCCAGAAGTCCTGGTAGCCGCGCTTCGGGTCGTCAACCTCGACGCCGTGGAAGATGACGTACTCGGCGATTCCCTCGTCAGCTGCCTTCTTGGCCTTGGCGATCATGTCGTCCTTGTTCTTCAGGTGGTACGTCGCGCCGTGGTCGTGGAACGGAGGGCGCGCGACGAGCCCCTGCGCCTTGCATATCTCCGCCTCCTGCTCCTTGTTGATGTTCCAGCGTCCGGCAGGCACGCCAGGCTGCGCGTAGGAGATGAGGCGTCCCTTCTTCCCCGGCACGTTCTCGCGCAGGTAGTCGGTGCACTTGCGGAACTCCTCAACGGCGCCTTCGTATCCGTCGAATCCACCATGGCTCCAGGTGTGGTTGCCGAAGCGGAAGAGCGGATTCGTGAACTTCTCCTTCCAAACCTTTTCGAAGACCTTGAACTCACCCTTGTTCGGGATGATGTAGAAGTCGGCGGGAAGCTTCCGCGCCTCAAGCGCCGGCATCGCGGCCTGGAATGCTGACGGCCATCCGTCGTCGAACATGAGCATGAACGCGCCCTTCGCGCCATGCGCCCACTTCGTGACCTCGGCGTCGCCGGGCGCCGCCAGTACCGCGAGCGGCGCAACCGCCGCAAGCATTATCATTGTCGTTATTTTGGTTTTCATAGTGGTTAGTCGTTAGTGGTTAGTCGTTAGTGGCTAGTGGTTATAGACCATTCAACTTTCAACTCCGTTCCTTCGCCATTCGATCGGGGAAACGCCTGTCGCCTTTGCAAAGACATACCTCAGCGAGCGTTCGTTCCCGTAGCCGCACTTTTCCGCGACGAGCGAGACCGGCATGTCCGTGTCGGAAAGGAGGCGCTTCGCCTCGCGCACTCGGACGGCGAGTATCTCGTCGCGGATGGAATGCCCGCACGCAGCGAGAAAGCGGTTCTCGCCGGTGCGCGCCTTGAGGCCCATCGCCTTCACCGCCTCCGCGACGGAAGCCCCAGTGCATGCGTTCAGCCGAATGTACTCGAGTGCCTTCACGACGCGCGGATCGTAAACCGTGACGGTTCGCGTCGACTGGCGGCGGACGAACGGGGCGCAGTCGTATGCGACGACCTCGGGCTTAGCGCCTCCTTCGCCGAGGCATTTCGCGAGCAGCTTCACCGCGAGCCTTCCGGAGAGCTCGAAGTCCGGCGCGACGCTCGAGAGCGTCGGCAGCGTGTTCTCGCAGAGGAGCTCGTCGTCGTCAATGCCCGCAACCGCGACATCCTCGGGAACGCGCAGCCCCGCCATCGTCGCCGCCTCTATCACATGCACGCCCATCTCGTCGTTCGCGGCGAGCACGGCGCAGGGACGCGGCAAGTCTGCGAGGAACCGCGAGAGGCTTGCGAAGAACGCCTTCGCGTCCGACTTCCTGTACGCCTCGCACGAATCGAAGACCTCGGCGCGGAGTCCCGCCGACCCTGTGCGGCGAAGGAACAGCCGCTCGCGGTCGTCCGACCAGTCCTGCGGAGTGAAGTAGTGGACGTAGCCGTACGACTCGCGGCGCAGCGAGATCAGCTCGTCGAGGGCAAGCCTCACGGCAGCGCGCGAGTCGTGGCGCACACCGTAGTGCTCGCCTGCGACGACCTCCTCGTCGGCGTCGCAGTAAACTATCGGAATGTCCTTGAAGTCGGCGGGGCTGAATCCGCTTCTGCCCAGCGCCGCGCCGTCGGCGATCACTCCGTCCGGACGCCAGAAGCGCAGCACCGACTTCGATGTCATGCCTTCGTCGTCGGCGTTGACCGGCTCGACGTGCCAGCCGCGCTCGCGCGCCCCGGCGTAGACGCCCTTGAGGCGTCTGCGCCAGAGGTTGAACGCTCCTTCGAAGAGGTACAGTATGCTCGTGGTTCCCCGTGTCATCAGTACTTTCTGAGAAGTTCAAGCATCTTTCGGTCGAGCCTGTGTCTGCCGAAGTCCTCGTAGTCGACGTCGGAGCGTCCGGAGTCGAGCGGACCGAAGTCTCCGCGGAAGTTCCACAGCGCCCAGCCCCATCCGCGCTCCTTAAGAAGCATCAGGTTTGCCTCCAGCATCTTGAGCGCGATGTCGTGCGGCGTCTTGTTGTACACGCCGAACTCGCCCATCATGACGAACACGCCCTTCTCTGCGAGCGCATCCCAGCGCCTGAAGTTGTTGACGTATATCCAGTCAAGCGAAGGGTCGTCGTAGCGCGTCTTCTCCCCGTCGCGATTCAGCGGCCAGGACGGCTTCTCCGTCATACCCGGCGTCCAGTCGGCGAGGTAGTGCGAGACCTGCATCGGCAGATATCCGCGCATCGCCTGTGAAATGCCGGGATTGTCCGCAAGCGCGAATGTCGGCGTGTTCCCGCCGTCACGTCCGTCGGAGAAGATCATCCTGTCGGGCGACACGGCGCGGATCGCCTCGATCGCACCTTTCACTCCGGCGATGTAAGTCGCTTCCGACACGTGCGGAGGCTCATTGACTAGATCGAAGGAAAGCCGCTCCTTCGGAATGTCCGCATAGCGCTTCGCGAGGAAGGTCCAGTGCTTAACAAAGGCGCGGCGCGCGTTCTCGCCGCCCTCGAACAGCTTCTCTGGCTCGAGGTCGCCGCGGTTGATGCAGTAGCCGGGCGCGCGGTGAAGGCACACCTGCACGTGAAGTCCGTACCTTCCGCCTAGCTCGATCGCGCGGTCCACGGGCTTGACCCACTCCTCGTCGATGATGTTCCAGTCGCCGCCGTGCGTCCAGTAGCGGTAGTCGATGGGAAGGCGCACGAAGTTGAAGCCCCACTCCTTGATCTGGCGGAAGTCCTCCTCGCGGTAGACGGGAAGCTTCGCCTCCTTGTACCATATGAACATCTCGAGGAGGTTGAATCCCCTCCAGCGTTCGGCGGGACGCCAGGCCGCCCCGCTCTGGACAGCCGCTGCCGGAGCCCCGCATTCGCCCGCCTGAGCTGGATCGCAGAGGGCCTGGCACGCGGCAATCATCGCCGCAACAGCCAACAGTGATTTTCTCATATATTTCGTTCTCCTTTCACAGCTGCGGCGCGAGCCGAGCGCATGTCCGTGCCCGCAGCCTTGCCAGGCCCGCCGGCGGCAGACGCCGCCGGCATTCTCTCGACACCCGTTGTCACCTCACCGAGATCATAAGGCCCTTGGCTGGGACTTTAAGAACAATGCTTTTCACAATAGTCTCTTCGCCGACTTCTTCGCTAACATAAGTCACCCTCCAAGAGTTCTTAGGCTTGATGACGTTAGCGAAGGTTCCCTCAATCTTGTCGGCCTCAACGATGGTGTACGTGCCTCCGGCGACATCTTTGAGCGCCACGGAGTTCTCCGAAAGGTCGAGTGTGCAGTTTTCCCCGATCACGAGATTGCCGTAGACCTTCAGCTTGTCGACGTCGGAGAGCTTCGTCTCTCTGTTCTTCGGCCCAACGCCGATCTCGAGGTGCGACCAGTTGCCGAGCGTCAGCTTGTTCTTGGTCTGGCCTGAGCGGCCCGCCGTGAACGTTCCGTACACATGGGCTCCAGTATCGACATCGATCGTTCCTGGCGACAGAGTGGCGAAGTTCGATTCGCTTCCATTGCTCAGCGCGATCATGTCTACACCCTTGTCGTCCTTCATGCCGACATAGCCCGTGCCGCCGATCTTCGCGCCGGCCGCGACGGTCGTCTCCTGGATGCCGAGGCCGTACTCGCTAGGATTGTCCACGAGCCAGGTACCAGCGTTGATCACAAAGTGGTTCTTGAGGTTGTTGAAGTTCACCGTCGACTTGACGATGCCGTCGCCGTACTTGCGGATGGTCTGTCCAGAGCCGCCCTCGGCGAGGCCGTTGCGGAAGACCAGATCGACGGGTGCCGTTCCGCGCTCCACGGTGACCCCATAGCTCTGGTACCCCTCGAAGCGCCAATAGGCGTTGAACACAGACGGGCGGTCGCTGGCGTAAGACGTGATGTTCCGCGCGTTGTACGTGGCGCCTCCGTTGTACGTGCCACCATGCAGATAGGCGTTGAGCGTGTAGAAATAGCTGCCGATCTGCGCAACGCCCCCTTCGTAGACGTAGATGTTGTCGGCGCGGCCGTTGTCGATGTCGCCGCACTGGAACGTACCGTTCGTATAGACATGGATGGTGGCGCCGGCGATGGAGTTCTTCTGGCTCTGGTAGAGTCTGGCCGGCGTGTCGCCGCCGCCGATGGTGACAACACCCTTGAACGTGTTGCCGCCTTGGACATTCGCCGTGATCTGGCCTTCGCGGATGATCCACGGGCCGGTGAAGGACGTGTTGCTGTAGCTCATGTTGACGTTGCCGGCGCCGGTCTTGAGCACGTAGGTGCCGTCCGTCTTGGAGATGTCGGCGTTGATGATGAGCGAATTGGCGCCGGCGACGTCCCAGACGCAATTTGTCTCGCTCCCGGCGTAGACCACAAGCGGGACCGCGATCGTGTGGTTTCCTTCGTCCCCCTCGACGTCGGCGCGGGTGAGGGCGCCGAGCTCGAGCGAACCGCCGTTCTCGTCCGCCGCCAGCGTGAAAGCCGTCGTCGTCTCTATCACGAGATCCTTGATGAACGCCTCGGACGCGACAGTCACCACTGCGTTTGCGGAGAGGCCGATGCTCGTGAACTTTGCCGTGTCAACGCTCGTCGGAACGCGCGGTTCCCAGTTAGCGGCACTTTCCCACTTCAGATTGCCAGCGCCGCCGGTCCACACGCAGACAGTCGGGGTTATCAGCTCATCGTCTATAATGGTTATTTCCGCGATCGAAGGATCACCACGCACATAGGAAGCGTTTTCGGCGATGGCGATTGTTACGACGGCATTGTCGTCCGCCGTCTTGTTGTCGACCACCGAGAACGGAACCGTCACGGAACGCTCGCCCGCTGCGAGAAACACCGACCCAGGAAGCCCGCTCAGAAACGTCGCCGCATTGGCGGAGTATGAAAGGTAAACAGTAAGATCCTCGGCATCAGTTCCCACCGGACGCGAAATGGTGAACGACCTTGCGATGCTGTCGTTCTCGTAGAGGCTCGCGGGAAACGCCGAGAAGAAGGGTCCGCTCGTCGCGAATGCAAGGCTCTCGCTCCACACCCAGTCGGAATCGGACGTCTTCGCGGCGAAGCGGACATAGTAGACCGAGCCTTCTGTCAGATTGTCAAGCAGGCACGAGGCCGTGCCGGCGTCGTTGGCCGAGCCGAAGTCGGCCGCGGCGCCCCAGCCCGTCGCCGTTTCGCCGGCGTCCACCGCGCCGTAGTAGGCCTTGAGCATGATGGCAGGGGGGGGCATACCTTCGACAATCTTGTCGTAGCCGAGCGTCACGGCAAATGATGCGCTTGTGCCAGTGACAGATGAAATAGCAGTTGCAACAGTCGGCTCCATCGTGCACTTCTTGATGTCGCTCCACTCCCAGAACCTGATTCCATCGCCTTCGGCAAGGGTCGTACCGACGCCATCGAGATAGACCATGAAATACGGCGGCGTCGCGAATGTGCCAACGACTTCAACCGTCTTCGTCTCGCCCGCCGCAAACGCCACTGCGCCGGAGTTCTTCGTCCATCCAGTTGTGGATTCAGCCGTACCCGCGCTTTCGCCCACATAGACGGTCACATCCGCCGCGCTCGGCGCAGTCATCGTGAGATTGAAGCTGTATCCGTTCTCGGTCTTGGCGATTGAGTTGAGCGTGATGTAGCTTGTATCCTCGATGCAGCGGAGGAAGGTACCGTCACCCGGATCTGCAATTACATATAGGTCTGTAGTGGCCGCAGGCGCCGTCACGGCTTCGGCTCCAGGCGCGTAATGCAGGAAACCAAGTCCAAGCGGGTTCCCGTCCTTGCCATTCGTGCCATTCGAACAGCCTGCGCCGCCCGTGCCGTTGCCCATGCGGAACACGACATCGTACCAGCCGGAACTTAGCGTGATGGCACTTGTTGCGACAAACTTATTCCAGTTCTCGTCCTTTAGAACCTGACTGCCGTTAACGGCAATGTAGGTGGCATCATCGATGTTCTTTCCGAAGTAATACGTGCCTCCGTCGAAATACATCTGACCGTGGTAGTCCCAAATGCGGTTGTTGACCCAGATTGGAGGGTAGGTGGTCAAAGTCACACCATTGGAAGTGTTTGTTCCCGCAACAGGGCCGTTGAAGACACCAATCGCATCTATGACGCGCGAATGGTAGTTGTCGCTTTTCCATTCGTTTACATACCCGCCTTTGAGACCGGCCCTGTATACCGTCGCCTGTGCGGCGAACGCCGCGGCAACAGCGGCAATGCCAATCAGTGTTTTTTTCATTTGTGCTTCCTTTCGAGTTTAAGATTTGTGTTTTCCTGTCCTGCGCCGGTCTACTTCTTCGGCGGGATGTAGCCGTGGCGCGAGCCCTGCACGTAGTCGATCTTGCGCGACTTCGCGTTGACGAGGTTGTTGTAGAATACCGTTATCCCGGACGGCGGCGAGGTGTAGTCGCCGAGCCCCGCCCGCTTTACATGCACGTCGCACTTGATGCGGCGCGCCATGTTCGCGCAGTCGAAGTACCTGAGCGCCGGAGTGTACTCGGGCTCGAACTCGCTCTTCATGCGCCCCTCGCCGCGCTTGCCGATGTCGCAGCACCACACGATGTCGACAGTCGCCTTCGTGACCCTGGGGTCGAGCGCCGCGCCCCACACGGACTGCAGCCCGCCCTGGCTGCCGCCCAATACCTCGAGGTCCTTACCGTTCCACTCGGGAAGCGACTCGACGTACTCCAGCGCGCGCATTACGCGCAGCGCCATCCCGCGGAAGTACGCCTTCTCGGGGTCGGCGTTCTGCACCGGATCGAGCGCGTAGCCCTTCCCGTTCGACTTGATCGACTCGAAGAACTGCCTGTAGTACGCGTCGTCCTTCTCGAGAAGGCAGCCGTGCGCGTTGATGTGGAGATTGATCTGCCACTCATACCAGCAGTGCTGCGGCGCACGCGGCGTCCCGGTGCCGTAGCCGTCGAAATCCACGATTGCGCCGAGTTTCTGTCCTCCGTCGCAGCGCTTCGGAATCGAAATATATCCCGTCACGGGATTTCCCCCCGCGCAGTCGATCTCGACGGCATAGAGGCGCACCTTGTCGTTGGGGCTCTTGACCTCCCAGCGCTTCGCCTTCACGGGAACCTTTGCGAGTTCCTTCCGCTGCCTCGCCCAGAACGCATCGAAGTCGGCGGGCTCCTTCTCGCCCTGCCTGATCTTTCCGACGTCCGCACCCGCGCCCCCGTCAAAGAACACGCCCTTCTCCCCGAACCAGTTCTCGCCCGGAGCAGGCCTGTCGCGCTGCACGCGCTTTCCGTCCGCCCCAACGAGATGCGCCTCTACGCGCACGAAGCCCGGCTTTGCGATCGACGTGACGATCCTGCCGACCTCGCCGACCTTCGCAGGGAACTTCCCGCTCTCCTTCTTCCCGTCGTCGCCGCGGCGCAGCCACTCCACCGTCCATTCGCCTGCGGGAAGCGCGTCGATCTTCTCGAGCGAGAGCGTGAAGGTCATCTTCTCGTCCGCACGGTACTCCGTGGGGGACTTGTCGGTACGCCCGACAAGCATGGCCCCGTCAAACGGGCCTGCGTTTGCCGCTAGTGAAATAATCGCCGCCAGAGCGGAAAGAATGCGAATGTTCATGCTGGTTCCCCTAATGTCTGCCGACATTTTACCATATATCGGCAAACATTGAAGGAAAAGTCGCGCAAAAACCTGCGGAAAAAAAACGCAAAGAACGGCGGATATTTTCCGCTCAGCGCACGGCGCGCGCGCGCCAGTCGGCGGGCGAAAGACCCGTCGCCTTTGAGAAAAGATAGCGAAGCGAGCGCTCGTCGGTGTATCCGCACCGCTCGCAGACGATTGAAATCGGCAAGTCTGTATCGGAAAGAAGCCGCTTTGCGCGGGCAAGCCTTACCGCCAAGATCTCGTCCTTGATGGAATGTCCGCAGACCTCCTTGAACCGCGCCTCCGCCGAACGCGGCTTCATGCCCATCGCCGCGATGACGTCCTTGACCGTCGCGCCTGAACACGAATCGCGGCGTATGAGCTCGAGGGCTCGCACGATGCGCGGATCCCTCGCGGCGTCGACGCGCGTGGAGCGGCGGCGCACAAGCGGAGAAGCGCCGTAGAGCATCGTCGCGGGCGATTTGCCGCGGTCCGCGATGCACCGCGCGAGCAGGTCGGCCGCAAGCCGCCCCGAGCGCTCGAAGTCTGGCGCGACGCTGGAGAGCGTCGGATGCGTGTTCTCGCATATCAGCTCGTCGTCGTCGATTCCCATCACGGCAAGATCGTCGGGAACAGATATCCCGGCGGACTCAGCGGCCGAGAGTACATGCGCAGCCATCTCGTCGTTCGCGGCGAGCACTCCGGCAGGACGCGGCAGGGAGCGGAGAAAATCGGCAAGGCGGCCGAGGAACACGCTTATGTCCGCCCCCTCGCACGCCGCAGCCGAATCGAACGAGAAAAACGGAACGCCCTCCTCTTCCGCCACCTTCTCGACGACGCGGCGCCGCGCGTCGGACCAGTCGCGCGGCGTGTGGTACGAGACGAAGCCAAGCGACTCGCTGTTCAGCGACACGAGCTCCGCGGCAGCGGTGCGCGCAGTGTCGTCCGAGTCGTGCGCGAGCCTGTAGGCCGAGCCTCCTACGGCGGACTCGTCCGCGTCGCAGAAGACCGCGGGGATTCCGTCGTAGCTTTGCACGCCGAAGCCCTCGCGCCCGAGCACTCCTCCGTCGACTATGACGCCGCCTGGCTTCCAGAAGTCGACTGCGCCCTTGGCGTTAGTCGAGAGACCGTCGGCGTTCACGGCGTGTATGCTCCAGCCGTGCCTGCGCGCCTCCGCGCAGATTCCGGTCATGCGCCTCCGCCAGAGGGTGAAGGCGCCTTCGTAGAAGTAGAGGACTGTCACGCGTCCTTGCCCTTGCCTGCGGCGTCGAGTATCTTCGCGCCGAAGGCACCGGCGAGAAGCGACTTGAGGTCGATTCCGAGGCCCTTGGAGAGTCCGTCGGAAAGCTGCACGGACTTGTCGATCACCCCGGCGGCGATCGCGCCGGACTGGTCGCCGTACATCGTGATGTTTCCGACCTTGGTGTACGCCTCGGCGATTCCCTTCGCGATCTCGGGCAGCTGCTCGCAGTAGACCTTCGCGACCTGGAGCTGGAGGTCCATCTTCGCGGCCTCGCCGTACTTCGCCATCGCGTCCGCCTTCTTCTCGAGGCCCTCCGCCTCGGCGAGCGCCTTCATCTTGATCGCCTCGGCCTCCGCGTTGCCCTTCGCGGCGATGACCGCGGCCTCGTTCTCGCCCTTGATCCTCTCGGCCTCGGCGAGCGCCTTCTTCGCATCCGCCTCCGCGACGGCGAGCGCCTTCTTCGCGTCAGCCTCGCGCTCCGCCTCGGCGAGGCGCGCCTCGGCCTCCTTCGTGCGGCGGTAGAGATCGGCCTCGGCGAGCTTGGACTGCTGGAAGAGCGCGGCCTGCGCGTCCTGCTCGATGGAGTACTTCTTCGCGTCGGCCTCCTTGCGGACGTTCGCGTCGAGCTCCTTCTCCTTGATGGCGACCGCGCGCTCCTTGAGCTCGATCTCCTTCTCCTGGCGGGCGATGTTCGCGTCGCCGAACTTGACTTCCTTGATCTTGCGCTGCTCTTCGGCCATGATGCCCTTCGCTGCCTCGGCGATCGCAAGCTGGGTGTCCGCGGCCTTCTTGAGCTCTGCCTTCTTGATCTCGAGCTCGTTCTGCTTCTTGGCGATCTCGGTCTGCGACTCGACGTCGGCGTCGTTCGCCTCCTTCGCGGCCTGCGCGCGCGCAACGGCGACGTCGCGCTCCGCGTTCGCGCGGGCGATCGCGGCGTCCTTCGAGATCTGCGCGATGTTGTCGATACCGAGGTTCTCGATAGCCTTGTCGTTGTCAGAGAAGTTCTGGACGTTGAACGAGATGATCTCGAGGCCCATCCTCGCGAGGTCGGGGTCCGCGTTCGTCTTCACCATGTCCGCGAACTTCTGGCGGTCGAGCACCATCTCCTTCGTGTGCATCTGGCCGACGATCTCTCGCATGTTGCCCTCGAGCACCTCCTTGGCGACGCCGGCGATGTAGTTCGGCGCGGCGTTGAGGAAGTTCATCGCGGCGAGGTCGATCTTCTCGGGCGCGCGGCCCACCTTTATGTTGACCACCGCGTCCACGTTGACGTTGATGAAGTCGGCGTTCGGGACGGGCTCGGAAGTCTTGACGTCGACCTGGATGAGCTCGAGCGTGACCTTGTCGAGGCGCTCGAAGAACGGAATCCGGAAGTTCGCGCTGCCGATGACCGTCCTGCGCTTGAGGCCGGAGATGATGTACGCCATGTCCGGCGGGGCCTTGACGTAGGACACCACGATGAGGAGCACGACGAAGAGCACCGCGGCCGCGGTGAGTATGAGCTGGAGTTCGTTCATTTGGCTTTCCTTTCCTGCAATTGAGTTTGCAGAGGAAATTATACCATAAAATGACGCACCCAAACCGGCGATAAGTGACAAATGCTCATTTTACCGGCTTCACCTTCACGTAAGCAAGGAGACGCGGCACCTACGCCTGCGCCATTTCGAGTCTCCTACTTCTCGTGTCTTCTGCAACGCCGTTCAAATAGTCTTAGCGCCGCTCGCGCCGGATTCCTACGCACTTTCCGTCTCATCAATGCCTCGCTCGTCCCAATCGGACTACTAATTGAACAAATCGCCCAACACGACCTCCGACTGGACATTCCGGGAATATGCGTTTGGAAGCAGCCCCCTCGACGTGACCATTGTCAGATGGATAGTCTTGTCCTCGTCAACGGCATTTGCGAACGCTTCGACGCGCGTCTGCAATTTCAAGTCCTCCTCCTCGGAGATTTCGTACAAGCCATTGGAGAACTTCATTTCACAAACGTTAACCACATTGTCCGCCCTATCTATCAACAGATCTATCTGGACACCTTTCCCGCCGATGGTAGCCCCGGACCAAGCATAGACTTTCGTCGACACTCCCGCAATCCCAAGTTTCCGCTTTATCTGCGCAATATGCTGCAGACAGACACGTTCGAAGGCAAGCCCCCTCCAATTATAAACTATTGGCGACGAAACGTGTGTCTTCCAGAAATTCTCGTCGAGATTTCGCTCGCCGTCAAGAAACTTGAAATAGAACAAGGTGAAATTATCAATCAGCTGGTAAACCGCCGCGCTCCTTTTGCCGCCGAAACCAGTGTACTTTCGGACGAAGCCACATTGCTCCAATTCCGCCAGCATCTTCAAAAGATGCCCGTCTCGCGAAAGCTTTTCGACATCGACTAATTCACCAATGGTCATCCCTACTTTCTTCCTTCCAAGCGCGCGAATAATTCTCACATGCCCCTCTGGCCTCCGAAACAGGGAACGATACAACAGGGAGAATTCTTCCTTCAATTTTGCACGCGAATCAAAGAACAGCATGTCAAAATTCTGTGCAACGCTATTGCCCTTCTCCAGCAATGTCCAGTAATATGGCACTCCGCCAAGCGCCATGTAAGTCTCTGCGATCTCCATCCGGGACATGTTCCAGCCCCTTGACTTCATGTACGCCTCGCACTCACCAAGTGTAAACGGTTCCAGAAAGAGGTTCCGCGTCACCCTATTGTGAAGCCCTCCCTTATCCCGAATCACCTTGTCTATCATCCACGATGTGGCCGATCCGCAAATGATCAACAACACATCCTTGCGGTAGTCCGCCCAACCATTCCAGAAATGCTCCAAGGCACTCACGAACTCACAGCGCCCTGTATCCATCCACGGAACCTCGTCCAAAAAGATGACCTTCCTCTCTTCGGGCATCGCCTCTACAAGTTCCTCAAGACGGTCAAACGCCACATACCAATCGACAATTGGCGAAGAATCCCTCATTCCCGCTTTCTTCAGCGATTTCTTGAACGCCGCAATCTGCTGTTTCTTGTCGGCATTCGCAAGCCCAGTATGGCGGAACGAGAAGCGCCCCTCAAAGGTTTCCTTCACCAAAAAAGTCTTTCCAATTCGCCGCCGCCCGTAAACCGCAACAAATTGCGAACCTTCGCTACAAAAAGCATTGTTTAACTCTTTCTGTTCCTTTTCTCGGGCAATCATCTCCAAGTCCTTTCTTCCCTTTAGATGCCTATATTATATCACTTTTGAACCGTGCGAGGCAAGTGAGAGGAACTTTTCATCGCTCCAACTATCCGAGTCTTTTCCATGCTCCGTCTTGAGCTCGCGCCCAACCGTTCGCCATCAACCGCACTCACCCTCGCCTTCACATAAACAAGGAGACACAGCATCCCGCTGCGTCGGCGGTAAACGACAACTCGCCGAATCTGCATGTAGCAAATTAGGCGAGACTGACAGCCTGGCAATCACTTCTACTTCTCATGCCTTCCGGTCGGGCTGTATGGGGCATCTCGGGCCCGTACTTGTCAAGCCGCACCGGTCATTTTACGGTCTTTGACCAGATGATGCGGCCCTGCGCATCTCGGCGCGTCGTCTTTCCGTTTCTGTCAACGGTCTGCGTGTACTCAATCCTCCCCAGGCCGTCGCGATATGTCGTCTTGCCGCTGGAGTCGGTGGTGACAGTCCCCTGCACGCGTCCGGAGGCATCTCGGTAGGTGGTCTTCCCATGGCTGTCGGTCGTCTGCGAGCCCTGGACGCGTCCGAGTGCGTCACGGTACGTTGTCTTGCCGCTGCGGTCGGTCGTCTGCGACCCCTGGACGCGCCCCATGCCGTCGCGATATGTCGTCTTGCCGCTGGAGTCGGTGGTAACAGTCCCCTGCACGCGTCCGGAGGCATCTCGGTAGGTGGTCTTCCCTCGACTGTCGGTCACTTGCGAACCCTGTACGCGTCCGAGCGCATCACGATATGTTGTCTTTCCACTGCGGTCAGTTGTCTGCGATCCCTGAATGCGCCCCATGCCGTCGCGATATGTCGTCTTGCCGCTGGAATCAGTGGTGACTGTCCCCTGAACGCGCCCGGAAGCATCGCGATAGGTGGTCTTCCCTCGGCTGTCCGTCGTCTGCGAGCCCTGCACGCGGCCGAGTGCGTCGCGGTACGTTGTCTTGCCGCTGCGGTCGGTAGTCTGCGATCCCTGAATGCGCCCCATGCCGTCGCGATATGTCGTCTTGCCATTGCGATCCACAACGGTTGTCGAAATCACCCTCCCCGAACCATCGCGGTAGACAGTCGTCGATTCGGCATGCCCTACGGCCGCCATAGCGAGGCAGAACAACAAAATCGCATTCTTCATATCGCACCCTCCTTCAGTTCCTGTATACATTAAGGAGCCCCCGCCTTCCAAATCTGACAGACAAACATCTAATTCGCACGAATTGCGCAGCGCAAACCTCGATGATGCCGCGCGCTCGCAATAAATCATTTGTCTACAATCTTCTTGCCGAGAGGCGCAAAGCTGACCTTGGCGATACGGAAGCAGGCGATTCCAAACGGTATTCCGATGATTGTGCAGCAGAAGATTATGCCAGCTACCACGGAACCGAGCCAGAGCCAGATGCCGGCGAATATCACCCAAATCACGTTCAGCAGAAATGTACATGCGCCGGCATTATCGCTCGGCACGATGTCCTTCCCAAACGGGAAGAATGCGAACATCGCGATTCTGAACGACGCCACGCCGTACGGTATCCCGATGATCGTGCAGCAGAACACAAGCCCCGTGACAATCCACGCAAGGCCCATCTCCAGCCCGAAAAGCAGAAACCAAAGTATGTTGCCGATCAACGACATATTACGACCTCTTTTTACCGAATATGCGTGCGACCATGCATAAACCCAACCAAAAAACAATATTCAACAGCACTGCAAATAGCAGTATCGCATGCAAAACAAATACACATGGTGCGACAAGCACCGCCAGCTTGGTCATCAGCATACCCACACCAGGGATTAGATTCAGCAAAAGAAGAGCAAGGGCAAAAATGATGATTCCGCTCATTATTCCAAGCAGTTCACGATGCGAGATCGTCATCCTGGTCGCGACCGCGAAAAAGAGATAAAGGCATAGTAAACAGAACGGCGAGGTCCAGTGCCACACGAAGACCATAGAGCCAAGCATGCCAACCGCCGCTGTAAACATTGTTGTGAAATATGAAACGACTCCAGGCAACTCTCCGTCCACGACAACGCCAGATGAATCCGGCAGAATACCAGTGCTGCCCGCAAGAAGCGCCACACCGAGAATTATGCAGCAGCCGAGCAATATCGGACATCCAAGGATCACCATCCTTTTGACCACAGCCATCGGCGTCCCGACAGGTAGTCGCTTTCTATCGACCTCATAGTCACTTCCATTCACGGAAAAGGCGCTACGGCTCATCTTAGTGCCTGTAAGCATGCACCCGACTGCCTCCCCTGCATTTCGGCACATCGTTCCCGGCAGAAGGACAAAGTCATATCCCCTGCCGAACAGCGAGCGCGCTACTGTCTGCAGTTTCCCTCCAACCCAGTCCATCAGCAACGCCAGAACGAGAAATATTCCGAATCCACCAATCACCTGCTTGATTGCGGAAACCAAAGCGGTATCAAGAAATTCTATCATTTTGTAAACCTCCTATCTGAGCAACAGACTTTCCGTGTTTCTGACAACCTTCCTGCATCAACGAAATCAAAAATTCAGCTTCAACCAGTTGATCATACCAACCAAACTCTTCACCTTCCCTTCCTCCCCGGGCAACATCTTGGTCTGAACATATATCTTTTCGTCCGCCGTCAGCGTCGTTTCATACACGTACCTAATCCAAACGGACGTATTCGCCGGTGCACCTTTCTTGGTCATCTGCACATCGGCCGTTCCCTGATAGTGCCTCTTGTCCACCTGATCAAACAGGACGATCTGAACCTTACCAAACGTCACATAATCCTTCAACTTCCCCTCTTCGGCAAGAATTTGTCCGATCAGCGACGCCGTCTGACTCTTAATTTCCGATTTAGAAGGTCCAATGACCGCAGGAATGTTGATGTCTCCATCTTCATTCCCAACAAATTGCAAACCCGCATAGATCCCCAGCCCCAACGCGACGACGCCCGCAAGAATGCTGGCAACCAGCTTTCCAATTGCACCAAAGCGGATACGCTCTGGCTTCTTCTCCAACATATTCGCCGCTAGAGCCGGCGCAGGAACCGGCGTCTCTGTCGAGGTCGAAGCATCCGCCGCAGGGCCGATGGAAGCTCCGCACTGGGAACAGAAACGAGCCGCATCATCCAACTGACAGCCACATTTCGAACAAAACATTTCCAATACCTTTCTTCTTGTTTAATGATTAGTACCACTAGTGATTTAACACATCGTCGGCCCCAAGACTGAAAACCTCTAACCGTTCAACACCGACCTCGGAAAGCATCGTAAAGATTATTGTCTTGTTTCCTTCCAATTTTTACTGCAACCGTATAGCGTTCCTACGCCACTGCAAACTCATCATTATTCGCCCTCCATTAATTGAATCAATCCTGATAGCGAATGTGAAACACGTTCTTCACTTTCAATATCATAAGTCAATCCGAAGTGACGCGACTTGACAAGCCAACCTGCATATACAGGATCCTTCACGCATCTTACATTCGTAATCAATCGATTTGCTCGATCAATCCGATAAGAGGTAAAGTAACGTTTCAGGGCTCGTTCTGAAATCCCCAACCCATTGAACGTCGCACCCGTCACCCGCTCATCTGGATCCGTGACCGCCGCCACTACATAAGCTGTAATCCCGCCTCCAAGGGAGTGTCCCACAACTTCAACTTTTTTGCTGGGGAAGCTCAGCAGAATCCCATTTAGGAAATCTAGCGCCTGCTTGAACTGGCCTTCGCCAAGCGATCCCCAGTATTGGTGTGCCACCGAAGATACATCCTTCACTCCGGATAAATCCCATTCACGAAGAGCTTTGAGATCACATCCGCTCCAGGCAATCACTAGATTCCCTGTTCGCTCATGAAACAGGAATCTAGCGCGAAGACCAGATCCAACATTCAAGAATCCGTCATCAGCAAAACGGCAACCTTCATAATGTCGCCCAAGAACACACCTTTCCCAATCGGCGCCAGCAAATGGTCGATATCCTTTTGGAATTTTACCGTCAGGATAGGCCGTCGCCGCTAACTTTGCAAGGCGGATCAAGTTCTTCCGCGCAGACTCGTTTAAATCGGAAAATGCGCTTCGCGAATTTTCTCGATCAGATTGAGCAGCCACCCTCCCCTGAGATATCCTATCCTTTATCCAGGAAAGAGCGCCGCCATCCCCACATGTCGAGAAAGATATAATTACGCAAAGTGAAATTGTTATAATCCACCGCGCTTGTAATCGTTCGACATTCATTTTGACACGAATTATAGCACCTTCAGGAACCAGCTCAATCCATGAGCATTCGACTTCAGATTCAAAACCTCGCAACAGCACATGATACCAGTCCATGCGTCTCGATTCTTCTGATCAAACTTAGCGCCTTGGATGTAGGCTATCAACCCTTCCATCGGATGTCCTGTCTTCAACAAAACTCCGCCCAGATAGACCCACTTCGCGGCAACATAAGGATACGCCGCGATCGATTTAGCCAACTCGTCCAAGATCGCCTCCGGATGTTTCTCCCAATCCTTGATCTTCGCCAGATCTTTTGCACGCGCAAAAGCACCGCCGTCATCCACGCTAAACACAGGATAGAAAATGGAATTTTCCGAAGCAGTACGATTACACCACAGCACATTTTCGTGCGTAGAATAGAAATAGCTCCTTTCAGGATCCCAGGACGTAAATGCCTCCAATTCCGCAATCCCCACCTCACAACCTTTCACGGTCTTTCCATAATTCTGCGCTCTGGGATCCTTGACCAAATTGACAATTGGGCACCCAAGCATAACACAAAACTGCCGCCAATCATTCCCCGTCTTGAGCGTCATGGCATACTTTTTCAACGCTTCGCTCCAGCCGGCCGCGTCTTTTATTCGCATGTCTTTCTGCTGCTTAATTGCGCTATCACGAGCGGCTTTCAGTGGTGCCGCCTCGAATGCATATATATCATGGTGCACACCATCCTTCTCCTCTTTTTTAACCACCGCGCTTTGCACACTCGGCAGCTGATACGTCACATCAGGGACAAGCCAGTCCGTCAAAACGGGTGCAAAAGGCGAATTGCTCCCTGCCCCATCATGGGGCACTGCAATATAAGACTCAAGCGCGTCTTGCACGGCTGATAGTTCGCACTCGCCGGGCTCTTCATCCTCTCCAACAGACCACTTGACCTCCAAGAAGACGAGCCCGTCGGCCTCCATGACAGTAGAGGCCGGCGAGTTCGTCGCGGCGAGTCCGTAGACCCGCCGCGCTTCCGCAGGAGTGAAGGCCAGTGCCTCGGTCGCAAGACACAGACAAGCACAAAAACAAATCACCATTGTTTTCATATCACTTCACTCCTTTAACAACCAGATTATTCGTCGTCATCGTGGATGATCGACACGCCAGGCCCTTTGAGCTGTCCTGTCGTCGTCGTCGTCGAACCCTGCACCTTTTGGAATCCGGCGTTAGGATTCTGCTGGCGAGCAGCCTTGCGAGCACGAGCTTTCTCGGCCTCGGCCTTCACCTCCGCATTGGCTTTTTCTGCCCCAGCACGCTGCGCCTGGGCATTAGTCTTCGACGTATTATAGACCCCTTTAAGCTGGCGCTGGCGACCACGTTCCATCTCTTGGTAAGTGTTGACCTCGACGCCAAGAGCTGTTGCCCTGGTCTGGATGTCTTTGAGCGACTTCGCGCTACCGGAGTTCACGCCATAGACGACCACCTGAAGGTCAAGACCCGACGCCGCATGATGAACCGTGCCGTTGTATAGTTCGCCATTGCCTGCAATTTGGATGTCCTTGAAAGACTCGGACTGCGACGCTGAATAATCCTTGTATATCTTAGTGGCCTTCGAGCCGTCAGCCATGCGCTTGGTCTGCATCAGTTTGTTGAGCGTCTTCGAGCTCTGAACATCGGAGAACAACGCGAACATCACTTCGCTCGCCGCTTCGAGACCGGCGGCTTCGCGAGCATCCTTGTTGTCGTCCGCATCATCAAGCACGGGCGCACAGGAGATGCCGATGAACCACATGTTCCCCTTATCGTCGATGTACTGACGTGGACCGCACCACTGCGACAGGGCTCCGTTCTTCACTTTGCCCGCGATCCACTGCTTGATCGACTTCTTGCCAGGCTTAAACTTGACGGATTCTCCCTTCAGAATCTCGCCAGCCGCCCTCTGCATCTCACCGCTCCAGGAGTAGATGATGGCGATCTGATACTTATATGCACCGTTCTTTTCGGAAATAGACTCTGCCTGTTGGAGAACGGTGCAGCCAAAAATAGGCATCTCGGATACACGCGAAAGCGACGTCTTCATCTCGCGGGCGACAGTGCCCTTGATCTCCTCCGCCTTGGCTGCAAGCTCCTTGTATGTTTTTTCTGCCTCCTCAAAGCTCTGCTTCACATTGGCATAAAGCTCCTTCTTGTCGGCATCGTACTTGGCGGCCAAATTTTCCTTTTCGGCACTGGTAAACCAAGACGAAATAACGGCGACCAACTCGCTAGGCGTTACACTATCGCGATTCTCAAGGGCCTCGGAAAGCGACTTGTCAAGACGAGCAAGATTGTCTTTTGCCTCCTGCAACTGCGCATTTACCTCCTTGTACTCCTTCTCGACTTGCTTGGCAATCGGGTTGCCGGGAATGTCAAGAATGCGAGAACCAGACATCTTGCTCATAATAAGTTCGATGATCTTTCCCTTCGCATTGAGCATCAGTTCGGACATCTTCTCCTTGCGAAGATCGATGAAGTCAGTTGACACTTTGGGATTCTTAATGTTGAACTCGATGTCATCGAATACGATGATACGGTCATTCTCTTCGTCGTAACCGTTTTTCCAGTCGTCTTTGCTGTTGAAGTAGTCTTGAATGGCTTCCTTCGCAGTCTGCGCAGGTGCAATCTCTTCTGCCAGAACCTGCTGCATCTGCTCCACGCCAGCGCCCTGCCCAGTGGGCGGCGGCAAAGCGTTGACGGCTTCCGCAGTCTCAGGCGTGAATTCAGCAGGCGCCTCCGCCTCAGGTGCGGCGTCTTGCGCTACAACGACTAAAGCTGCACAAATGGCAGCCGTCGTGATCATCATTTTTTTCATGTTGTTTTCTCCTTTGTGTTGTTCATCTTAATTGTTTTGCAAAAATAAAATGATCTGTCCCCTAGTCCGCTGCGGCGGCATCCATCGCCTGTCCGACAAGTGTGGCGATCATGTTCTGGATTTTTTCATGAAGCGGATTTCTCATCTGCTCAAACGCTTTGTCAGAGCAAAGTTCTCGTTGCCGATCCTCCCCACCTGTTTGGAAGCAGGCGGACTTTTTCGGGTCGTTTTTCATATCGACAAGCACTTGCGAACCGTTTGTTTCCTGAATCCTGAACCGAAGCGAAAGCTGAACGCCCTTGCGCCCGTTCATCGGGTTGGTGACATTGCGATAATCGCCATAGCACTGTATCTCAAACCGCGCCTCGGAACGGTTCTTCGTGATCCTAATACCCATGTCGGTAAAGAACTGAGTGAAATGCGACGACAAATCGGGCGAGTTGCTCACGATGATGAACGCAGGATCCCCCAAGAACTTCATGTAGTTTCTGTAATTCTCGAGCAAGCCCTTCTTCGAGACCTTTGCAACGATCTCGATGCGCTTGCCAACGGTGATTTCTGATTCCGAGAGCACTCTGTACTTTTCGACAACGCCGTCCGTTCCCGAGAAGACCTTGCTCTTGAAACCGGTGTCGGAGCTCATCTTGTCGTACCCGACGACGACCGTTCCGAGGACCTGCTCGACAGCTCCGCGCATTGCACGCTGCAAGGCAAGCTCATGGGTCGATGCTTCGCCTACAGCCTTAACAACCCCTTCGTCTCCATATTCGGATTGCGCGGCAGCTAGTATAGTAGAATCATCCTCGAATCGCTCCGTCGTAACGCACACAACGTAGGACTTCTCCTTAACGGTCACCTGCCCGACCACTTTCATTCCCTTGACAAATGCATTAACCTTCGACTCGATCTTCTTGCGGAACCTCGAGAAGGACTTTGTCGTCTTCTCGCCATCCACCGAGACAGAGGCCGACTCCCGATTGAGCGTGGTACTTGCCGTCATAGTCTCACCATGAACGTAGGCGGTGAGCATTTTTTTAGCCTCGAGCGTCGCAGTGCCTACCTGCGCCTCAGGCCCGCCAGCGCAAGATCCAATGGCGGCCGCGATGAGGCAGTACACGCCGTCTTCGGGCGTCTCGTCGGAGTCTAGCATGCTGCCCGCGGCGATGTTCTCCCTCGCCTTGGCAAGCCAGGCCTCGTTGTCGAGGCCGAAGGCCGCGACGGCGGCAACCACCGCCGCGGCCAGAACTGTGAACTTACCCATTCTCGTCAACCCCTTCGTAAATGCTACTTGGTTGCGTTCTGCTCCCATTCGGGTGGAAGCGCCATGCCGTAGCACACGGCATAGAGATTGTTCTTGTTGGCATTGAAGAATCCCCTTGGGGACGCCTTGAATTCATTCATGATCTCCTTGGCATCCTTGTCAGCTTCGTTCCAGCGATATATCTTGAGAGCAGACTTTGACTCAGTTGTCTCGGGATACGCCTCTGCAAGGGCAAGAGGTATGTTCACGCCCTCGTCATCCATGACGATGACGCACTGCTGCCCCATGCCAACGCCTTCGTTGGCTCCCTTGTCAAGCGTCATCGAGTCGCCGGATCGACTGACCGCAATGACATGTCCACCTGCGGGGAATCGATTCCCGAGCTTGTTTGCAAGCTCAATTATCGCATTCATTGCAGCCTTCTCAATAGCCGAGCTCTGGCTCTTCACATCGAATCCACCGCGCGGTCTGCCGTTCACCATCGTGACAACATGTGGACGAGTGCGGCCCACTACAGGTTCGGAGAACAGAACCGTGCCCTTGCGCAGATCCTTGCACGTCGCCATGAGATAGACCTTGTACACGAGCTGCTCGCTGTCAGGCTGCGATCCGACCCCACGAACAACCGTGCGCGCCTTGGTGCAAACGACATTGCACTGAAGCAACACATTGATCTTCACAGGCTTCTCTTGCTCTGCCAACTCTATTTTCCCGTCCGAGTACTCGGCCACTGCAGCAAGGTCATTCTCCGTATCGCTACCGTGCAGCGCAACCATTGTAAAGCGCTTGAGCTTGTCCATGTACGTCTGAAGCGTCACGCTCATATTCGGATCGACCGGAAGAGGCTCTTCGCCGGGCGCGACATTTGACGGCAGCTTGTCGGATGCTTTGAAGGCCACCCCCATGACAAGTTCAGTCATGTCCTCCTTGCTGAAGCCAGGGGGGAGTGTTATCTCCCCCTTATCCACAAGGTCGTTTTTCCCATAGTGGGTCAGCTTCGGACCATAATCATCCGTAGGCGCAAGCGGCTCGGTAGCGCATCCAACAATGAGAAGCGCTCCGGCACAACCTGCTGCGCACATCGCATTCTTTACCGTCATTTTGATTCCTCCAGTAAAATCACGACCGACGAAGGTTTAGTCCTTCGCAGACTTGGCGGCTTCGCCAGACTCGGCCTGCTGAGTTGCATTCACAAGCTCGTCTATGTCACCTGCAAGCGAGTACCCCTTGATAGCACTCCCGACCTTCCCGAGTGGATCAGCAAAAGCCTTCCCTATGCCCGATCCAACACCTTTAAGCGTCTTGCCCATGTCTATAACATTTAGCTTAGACACCTCTGGATCTTCCGACAATTTCTGCGCCGTAGCAAGCAGATCGTTCATTTGAGCCTGAATTTTCGCCATGAGTGCGTTCAACTTGTCAAGGACCGCATCGTCATACATCTTGGCAATTTCTGGCGTGTTGTCACGATAGACACAGAAAGCATTGTAGTCCGCCTCGCCGCCTTTATACGGAAGCTGCTCTATGGCAAGAACATCCAAAGTCTTATTGCCTGCAGCGTCCACCTTCATGTGCTTATCGCAGACCTTTTTGCCTTTTGCGAGAATTGCCTTGTCCGGAACATACTTGACGACCTTCTGGTACAGCTCCCAGTCCTTTCGCGCCTGATCGCGATACTTCTCATCGATTGACGCAAGATACTTCTCAATGTCACCGCCTGCATCCGTCTCGACGTCCCGTCCAATATACTCAGCCCATTTGCGATCTACGGAATCAACCGCAGCTGCATACAGGGGCGATGAAGTATTTCCTATCTCCGCAACTACGTTGAGTGCCGTTTTGCCTACAGCAAGAACTGCGTCGAGAGACGCCGCACAATCAGGAAGCTCCTTCTTAAAATCTTCCATTGTAAAGATGAGATCAACGTCACGCGCCATCAAGCGGCGACCGGACTCGCGCACGACCTGAATTTTCTCGGCATACGGACGCTCGGATTTCCATTCTGAAACCTTGTCCTCTATCCGCGTGCTCGCACAACCTGCTGCGATTCCCACGAGCGCAAATGCGCCGGCAATGTTCATCAGTTTCTTCATCTTATTCATCCCTCGCGTGCCCAACTATGTTTATGCACCTCGGGGTCGCAGGGCTGGCGGCTCCTCGATGCCGAGAGCCGCCGTCTCAATAAAACAAGAGCGGCGCACTCCCGAAATTCAGTCTTTCAGAGGCACCGCTAAGAGCCCATGCAGAAACATGAATAGGAAAGTGCGCCGCATGGACACTAGTCCACGCGCGCGCACAGTCGTAGTTCGCTTCTGCATTAGAAAATTAGCGGTTTTCTGAAAAGCTACTATACGCTGTCGCGTACGTTCCGCCGGAGGCACACTCCCATGTGCGCGGCGGAGTC
>Ga0129306_1001214_pt1 | contig 31233 bp, 24 predicted proteins | sample P827metagenome_FD_94438 | JGI IMG/M metagenome (GOLD analysis project Ga0129306, IMG submission 94438) | Capybara group fecal microbial communities from Wisconsin, USA - P827 metagenome | ecosystem: Host-associated > Mammals > Digestive system > Large intestine > Fecal | place: USA: Wisconsin...
CTCGGCCTCGTAAACACACGCGATATGTTTGCAAAGGCTATGAAAGGCGGATATGCTATTCCAGCATATAACTTCAATAATATGGAACAGATGCAGGCTATCATCATGGCTTGTGTTGAAACCAAATCACCTGTTGTTCTCCAGGTTTCAAAGGGAGCACGCGCTTATGCAAACGCAAATATCCTCCGCAACATGGCTCGTGGTGCTGTAGAATATGCTCACGAACTCGGCTGTGATATTCCTATCGCTCTTCACCTTGACCACGGTCCAAACTTCGAAGTAGCAAAAGACTGTATCGACAACGGATTCTCATCTGTAATGATCGATGGTTCTTCACTTCCATACGATGAGAACGTAGCCCTCACAAAGAAGGTTGTAGAGTATGCTCACCAGTTCGACGTAACTGTAGAAGCAGAGCTCGGAGTTCTCGGTGGTGTAGAAGAAGATGTTGCTGCTGAAGAATCTAAGTACACAAAACCAGAAGAAGTAATCGACTTCACATCAAAGACTGGTTGTGACTCACTCGCAATTTCTATCGGAACTTCACACGGACGCTGTAAGTTCACTCCAGAGCAGTGTACACGCCGCGAAGATGGTACTTTAGTTCCACCTCCACTGGCATTCGACGTTCTTGAAGCAATCGAAAAACAGCTCCCAGGTTTCCCAATCGTACTCCACGGATCTTCTTCAGTTCCACAGATTTACGTTGCAGAAATCGAAAAATACGGCGGAAAGATTCCTAACTCTGTAGGTATTCCAGAAGAACAGCTCCGCAAGGCTGCTAAATCTGCAGTTTGCAAAATCAACGTAGACTCAGATGGACGTCTTGCTATGACAGCTGCTATCCGTAAGCACCTTGTTGAGCATCCAGAGGACTTCGACCCACGTCAGTACCTCACAGACGCTCGTGCAGAACTCGTAAAGATGTATGCAGACAAGAACAGAAACGTATTCGGTTCAGCAGGTCACGCACTTGACTAGGCTATAAACGCCTCATAAAAAAAAGACTTCGTTTTTACAACGAAGTCTTTTTTTTTATTTTACTGTCAGCACCCCAAATCTGCTTAAGATAAACAGCACCGGAAGCAATGCACTGTAAACGGCACTCAAAATCAGCACCAGCAGATAATTCATATCAAGAATGTACATTCCTTCAAGAAGAGATGGAATTACAACACTTATAAGACCTATAAAAATCCATATAACTGCAAATAGAATCTTCTTATTTTTCAATGTCTTTTCGATATGCTTTGCACTAAGCCCTAACGAAAATATCATTACCACAAAAAGCACAGGCTTTACAAAAAGCGGGAAGCTTGTATATAACCCGTCTGAAGTAGAAATAATTGTATATGGAAGGTACAGCATATAAAAAGAAATCAAAAGCGGAAAGAAGGCTTCAACTTTATATGAGATACTGTCTTTTGACCATGCAAAAAAGATTCCGTATAAGAGAACTACTGGCAGTAAAGTCTGACGAACAAGTAAATAAAGAACGTTGCTCTCGAACGAATACGGAATGATTCTATGTGAATATAAAAAGAACGCTTTAAAACCACAAACCAGAACAGCTGCCACAATGCCTGTGACAATTACGGGAATTAAATGCGAGTCCTTTTTATAAAAACACCAGGCTGCAAGAATAAGCGGAAGTAGTAATAACATGAATAAATACATAGTAAAAAAATACAGTTTAGAGCAGGTTTTATCAACCTTACTTTGCACGAATGCGCATGATGCTCGCCCTGCCCTCCACAGTAATTTTTTCGCCAGGTTTTACAGCATAGATATCTTCTGCTAAAAACCTCTGACCAATTTTATCACCAGGTCCACGAATTACAGCTTTATCTTCACTAAGAATATATAAAAGCTGAACATCTGCAGAACCATTATCGTCACCAGAGCAATACATACTCCAGCCACCCTTTACATCAATCCGCTCAAGTGAAAAATACTTACAGTCAAATTCTCCAGGGAATGGTGCAACAGGCTGCATTTCCTCTCGTTTAATAACAGCAAGACCTTTTTCAATATGAACTTCGCGACCACGGCCCCAGTCATAAAGGCGGTAAGTAAGATCACAGGACTGCTGAACTTCCATAAGACGAAGTCCACCACCGATTGCATGAACTGTTCCGGCTGGAATATAAACGAAGTCACCTGGTTTTACATTTACAAACTCAAGATACTGTTCAAGAGTATTATCTGTAATTGCTTTTGCAAGAACTTCGTTTGAAAATCCTTCTTTGATTCCATAAACAAGCTTTGCATCTGGTGCGGCATCCAGAACATACCAGCATTCTGTTTTACCACGATTCCCCTTTCCTTCAAGTTTTACAGCCCAATCATCATCAGGATGCACCTGAATGGAAAGAGTATCATTTGCCTGAATAACCTTTACTAAAAGCGGATATTCACCACCGCAGAACTCTTTAAAATCGTCCTGACAGCCATTAGGATGAGTAGAAGCAATCCAGAGTTCATAGCCCCAGATTTTATCTGATTTAATAGGATTTAATTTCAACATTTTCTTATCCAGTACAGATTGTCCGGTCAAGCCGGACAATGACAGATTGGTCATGTTCGGGCTTGACCCAGACATCTATTTTTCCCAGAGTTTCTCCGGATAATAACCATCACGGATTTTCTTTGCAATTTCATCTTTTACAAGCTGGCGGTCTTCCGGATATGTCATACCAAACCAGGTTTCAGAAGAATTAAAGAACTTAATAATTCCCTTTCCGTGAGCAATAATATCACTTGCAGAAACAGGAAGTAGAGCTTCAGCCTTAGGAGCTTTAGAGTTATTAGCAATAAAGTTATCCCAGTAAACGTGAAATTCTTCGAATGCTTTTGGTGTAAAACCAAAAAGATTCATACTAACCCACTCTTTACCAGTAAGGATTTTTTTCTCACCATCTGGCATTTCGCTGATTACCTGATCATTTTCACCATAGTAAATCTTAAGGTTTTCTACGATTGATTCAAGCTGCTCATCTTTTACAGTACAAACACCGCGACTTACAGAACCAGAACGGCTCATTGTATTTCCGAGAATATAACCAACCATTGCGTGTTCGGTACAATCATTATCAACTGATGAAAGATACTTACCAAGAACTTCAAATGCCTGGCGACCATAATAATCATCAGAGTTAATTACAGCAAACGGAGTTTTTATAGCCTGCTCAGCACAAAGAACAGCATGAGTTGTTCCCCATGGCTTTTCGCGTCCTTCGCTATCTTTAAGCTGCTGTGGAGTCAAAAGACTTTCGTGCTGCTGGAATACATATTCTGCATCACAGTTACGAGCGATTCGGTCAAAAAGTCTTTCACGGAAAGCCTGTTCAATATCCTTTCGGATAATAAATACAACTTTTCCAAAACCGCTTTTCATTGCGTCATAAGTTGCAAAGTCCAAAAGACATTCATCATGAAGGCCTACTCCGTCTATCTGTTTTACTCCACCATAACGGCTGCCCATTCCGGCTGCGAGAACTAATAATGTTGGTTTCATTTTTTTCCTCTATTTATGAAATAATAGTCTCAAGGGCAAGTTTCATCATGTCCTTGAATGTTGTCTGTCTTTCTTCTGCTGTTGTGGCAGTTCCTTTAAGAATATGATCACTAACAGTAAGAATAGTAAGAGCCTTTCTATTGAATTCGGCTGCCAAAGTATACAATTCGGCAGATTCCATTTCAATACCTTTTGCTCCATACTTTTTCCAGAGCTTCCAGTTCTGGTTATCATCATAAAAACGATCGCTTGATACACACTGACCTACTACAGTTTTCAAGCCCATTTCTTTTGCTTTGTTATAAGCTGTGTACAAAAGATCAAAATCAGGAACTGGAGCATAATGAAGACTTCCAAATCTCTGATTCTGAAGAGACGAGTCTGTACAAGCTCCATTTGCAAGAATTACATCGCGAAGTTCAACGTCTTCACTAACAGCCCCGCAGGTTCCAACGCGGATTGCCTTCTGAACTCCATAACAGTCAAAAAGCTCATGAACATAAATTGAAAGAGATGGCTGTCCCATACCGGTTCCCTGAACAGAAACCTTTACACCTTTGTAAGTTCCAGTAAAGCCCAGCATACCGCGAACTTCGTTATAACATACCGGATTTTCAAGAAAATTCTCGGCAATAAACTTTGCCCTTAAAGGGTCACCTGGAAGCAGGATTTTATCTGCGATTGCTCCTTCTGGAGCGTTAATATGTGTACTCATATCTTTATTATAATTGAAAAATAAAATAAAGCAAATAGTTACATAATATCTCCATGAACGAGAAAAAGGGCACTGGCCAACGGGGATGATGTTGTCCAGCACCCTTTTTCTCGTTCATGGAGTCAAGTGTACTCTTTTATTTTTCAGGTATAATAAATTCCAACGGGATGAAAAGCGTTTTTTCTATTTCCCGTTATAAGAATATCATTCCAAAGACTGCCCCTAAAATAATTACTAAGATTGGATGGGCTTTCACTTTAAATAACAAGAAAGTGAATACTGCATAGCCGGTGATGGGAATCAAATTAAAGAGAGTTTTCCAGCCTTCTAGGGTTGTCAGGGTACTTAGTGTCTCTGGGGGATTAATCAGGGTAAACATTATTACCTGGATAACTGGAACCAGGATAAGACCTGTGGTAACTGGACGTAAGAATGCTAAGGAACCTTTTACGTATTGGTTATCTTTAAAGCTTTTCAGAAAGCGGGCAATAATCAAAATGATTATGATAGAAGGTAAAACTTGAGCTCCTGTTACTATAAGGGCGCCCGGTACACCATAAAGTTCATAACCAATATAAGTTGCCATATTTATTCCGATAGGCCCCGGAGTGCTTTCGGAAATTGCAATCATATTATAAAACTGTTCCTGAGAAATTAAATCTGCAGAAACTATAGCCTGCTGCATAAGAGTGATTGCAACCTGGCCGCCACCAATTGTAAAAAGGCCGATATAGAAGAATGTAAACGCAAGCTGTAAAAGAGACATTATTCAGCCTCCTTTTTCTTCTGTCTGTACAAAGTAAGCAAACAGCCGATTACAAGTGCTGCAAGAATAATCCATACAGACTGCACCTTTAAGAAATAAATCAGGGCAAATGCAAGAAGCATAAATAATGCATTCCAGATATTCTTAATTGTCTTTTTTGAAAACTTTACAATTACACTTGTAAGCAAAGCTGCAACTGCAACATTGATTCCCTTCAAAGCCTTTTGTGCTAACGGATATTTATCTACAGAGCTGATTGCACCTGCAAGCAGCATTATAATTACCCAGGAAGGAGTTACGACACCAACTGTTCCAATGATACCACCTAATACACCGAGTCTTTTATACCCTACAAAAGTAGAAACATTTACAGCAATAATTCCTGGAGTACTCTGCCCTATGGCAAAATAATCAATAAGTTCTTCTTCAGTTATCCAGCCTCTTTTTTCTATAAGTTCACGCTGCATAATCGGCATCATTGCAAGTCCGCCACCAAATGTAAAAGCACCGATTTTTACGAATGCTAAATAAAGTTCCAGGAACTCTTTTAGTTTATTTTTCATTTCTGTCCTCTAAGAATTTATTGCTTATAGAAAGCTGAACACATGTCCCCTTAGGCTTATTCGGTTTAATGACAAAGGCGGCTCCAATCTGATTTGCCCTATACTGCATGGAGTTCAAACCAAGTCCTTTACCTTTATCTTCAGTATTATTCACAAACCCCACTCCATCATCAATTACCTGAACTACAGTTTTTTTAGATTCCATTCTAACATTTACCTGTACATTTTCAGCCTGTGAATGTTTCAATACGTTATGAAGTGCTTCCTGAATAATTCTGAATATATTAAGTTTTTGAGTTTTGTCAAAATGAATACCTTTAGGAACCGCCCATTCATATTCACACTTAATACCCGATTGTGCTGCAAAGGAATTACAAAGATTGCTCAAACTATGATTCATACCAAGGCTTTCAAGTTCAACAGGATAAGAGTTGTGTGCATACTGTCTTGTTGTCTGCAAGGTCTCACCTATTAACTGTGCAAGCTCCAGCATCTGATTTTTTTCTACCGGCTCACTCTGATTTGAATAACTTCTGCACAACATGGAAATACCTGCAAGCCTCTGACAAATATCATCATGCAAATCATTACTAAACCTTTGTCGTTCCAGTTCACTGATTTTTAAGATTTCAGCTTCTACTTCCATACGGCGATTATTTGCTTCTACAAGTTCCTTTGTACGCTCATTTATTTCACGCTCAAGAAAATCAGAACGTTTACGTCTTTCATCTGCAATAGTAATACGGTTTAAGCCATGGGCAATATTAATCGCAATTGAACTTACATATGGAAGCACGTTTTCATTTGCCTCATAGAAAATACAGCCTATCAATTCATTACCGGCATAGAGGTATTTCAAAATCATTGATGGCTTTGTCGTCGGATCAATTTCATAAAAACGACGATAAAATTGTCCAAGCGGCATTTTCATTTCACGATCAAACTCATAACATTCATTTCCGCTGCGACGCACAAAAAGCGGATCTATCGGAATATTCTTTGAATGACTACCTTTTATGCTGTCACTTGAGAAACGAAGGATACAGAAATTATTAAGTCCAAGCTGATTCAGATTCTCCCTTACAACATATTTCAACGCACCAAGAGTCTCTCCGTAGTTCAAATCCTGTCCAATATGGCTTACCATTCGAAGCAGGGTTTCAGATTGTACATAATTTGCCTGCATTGCACGGAACTGTTCTTCATCAGAAGCAAAATCATCTTTACTACCTTTACAACCGCAGGATTTTCTGAAAACAACTCGCGATTCAATAAACACTTCATCAGGAAGTTTTTTTCCAGAGACAAGTTCTTTTATCAATTCAAGTGATTTTTCACCAATTTCATTCAAGGGCTGATGAACTGTAGTTAAAGAAGGAATTTCAAAGCGGGCCTGAGGAATATCATCAAAACCAGTTACTGCACATTCCTTGTTCTTCAAATCTGTACTATGAATTTTGAAGTATTTGTACACACCAATTGCCATATTATCATTTGCGCAGACAACTACATCGGGAAGTTTTTTAGTTTCGTTCATGTATTCACCCATTGCACGTATTGCAGCAACTTCAGTAAAGTAACCTCGTTTAAGTGTATACTGCAAATCTGCAAACCAGGGACGATAAGCCTCCATAGTTTTAATAAAAATCTGCTCACGGACTTCTGCATCAGGATGATCTTCGGCACCACTGATAAAAAGAAATTTTCTATAATTATGTGTAAGAATCAGATGCTCAACGAGCTGCTTCATGGAATCTTCGGTTTCGATAAGAACAGAAGGAATACCTTCTATTTTTTGTCCGACAGAAATTACCGGCAGCTTCCCCCAGATTCTTTCGACATCTGCTTTAGTAACAAATTCCGCATTACCGGTAATAACAGAAGTAACTAAGATGATTCCATCAAGATCAAAATATTCCTTATTGGGAAAGCGTGATACCGGCTCGTCTTCTGTAATATGAGAGTTTTCCTGCTGAAAACATACAAGTTCAACTCCAAGTTCCTGAGCCTTTTGCACGATACCTTTATAAACAGAAATCTGATACTCTTCATCAAGAATATTTAAAACAACTCCAATTCTCATAGAATTTTATTATACATTTATTTTAAAAAATATGATATTATATAATTATGAGTTGTAATGTAATTATTATTGATGACCATCCTCTTTTTAGTCGTGGTCTTTCACAGCTGATTGAAACACAGAGAGACTACAAAGTAATTGGAATGGCAAAGAACAGAAATGAAGCCCTTACCCTTCTGGATAACACAAAACCTGATCTTGCCATTGTAGATTTGAATCTGGGACAGGAAGATGGACTTGAACTGATTAAAGACATCATAGTAATTCATCCGCAGACAAAGATTCTTGTTCTTTCAATGCATGACGAACGCTTTTATGCAGAACGCGCAATTAAGGCCGGTGCTAAAGGTTATATCATGAAAGAAGAAGCTGAATCTCAGGTAATCAACGCCATAAAAACAGTAAACAATGGCGAAATCTACCTTAGTGAAAATGAAAAGGCAAGAATCAAAGAGCTGTCACAGGGTACTACTTCTGACAGCGGCCATTTTGACTCCATCAGCACACTTTCTGACCGACAGCTTCAGATTTTCACTCTTGTTGGTAAAGGACTTGGTACTGTTGAAATTGCAAAGAAACTTAATCTCAGCATTAAGACCATTGATACCCATAAAGAAAACATTAAGGCTAAACTTCACTGTGCATCTTCTGCAGAACTTCGCCAGATGGCAATTGAGTGGACAAATAAAGCAGTATAGAGAGTTATGAAAGTATTTATTTATTCTCTACAAAGAGAAATAAGTCAAATAATTTCAGACCATCTTTCAGATAAAGGACATTTGTGTTTTGCGTTTAACACAATGTCCGATTTATCTGAATCAGTAAGAAATCTAAAAACTCTTCCCGACCTTTTAGTCTTAGATTACCTTACTTTTAATCACGATATCTTTAATGTTTATGAGTATCTTGAACAGATTAACCTCAAGTTTCCGGTAATTTTCTATAACGATCCCTGTTTAGTACGTTCTACAAGAGCCCTTCACTGGAAGGCCCAGCTAGAATTAACACAAACGCATTATGATAAAAAAGATTTTTCATCTTACGAACCGCTCTTAAAAGATCTTGAAGACCTGATAGAAGCCAAAGAATTTAAGCCATACATTTCATTATTGCAACCACCGCAGAAGGTTCCAGAATCACTTATTCGTGATAAATACACACTTCAGTATTTAAGAGAAAATCAGGATGATTGTATTATTGAATTTAAGGAAAGAATGAAGCTTCCAAACAACCTCTATTTTCTTCTTTCTATTTTGCAGGAAAATAAAAATCTGGAATTATCCTACAAAGATATTGCAGATATATATGAAAAGAAAGGAAAACATATTACAAAAGAATCACTAAAAGTATTGATGAGCAGTCTTAAAAAGATCATCCATCAGGACAAAGAATGTAATTTTCTGATTTATCACGACAAGGATAGATATCGTTTTATACGATATAAGGTATAAAAAAAAAGCGACGGCCAAAACCGTCGCTTAATAACCTATTGAAGAACCTTAGCAATGCGCTCAAGAACCTTCTTGCGATCAAGAGGTTTAATGATATAGCTCTTTGCACCTGTCATGAGAGACTTCTTAACAAGTTCCTCTTTTCCAAGAGCAGAAACCATTACAACTTTTGCATTCTTATCAAAAGCCATAATCTGTTCAAGAGCTGTAATACCATCCATCTTAGGCATTGTAATATCCATAGTTACAAGGTCTACATTTGGGCAAAGTTCCTTGTATTTATCTACACCCTCTTTTCCATCAGCGGCTGTTGCGACAATCTCATATCCTTCACTAGAAAGAATCTGTCCAAGCTGCTTTGCAACGAACATAGAGTCATCAACAACTAATACTCTGAAAGAAGTACCATCGTCCTTTCTGCCCTCTGGTGGACGCTCATTGATTGTTGGAAAATCGTTTGTTGTTTTCATTTGCTTACTCCTTTAGAATATTTTATGCACGTTCCCTGATAGAAACGTTTACTTCAATTTTACCACAATCAGAAATAAGAGGAACAATAAGTGCCTCTACACTGTCTGTAGTTCCACCAAGTGCTGCAATCTCCATTTTCTGACCAACAAAAAGTGCAGGTGGTGTAAGGTCAAATCTGAATCCAAGCTCATGAAGCTTAGTAACAGCCTGTGCTGTAATAAGGTTTGCAAGCTCACTAATTGTTGCTTTAGCCAAATCATCAAATTCCGGCAGAGTCTCACCGTTCATTGCAGAAGCAATATTCAATGCAGTTTCCATAGTCATGTCAAAAAGAACACGGCCTTCTACATCTCCAGCAAGACCAACCAATGCAGCAACACCCATAACAGGCATAGCAGTTGATTTCAAATACAAATCACCGCGTTTTACCTCTGCACCTCCGAGTACCTCCTGAAGTACACGGAATGAAGTTTCAACAAACGGGTTAATATACTCTACTCGCATCTTAATCTCCTATTTAATTTGCTTATTTAATCCTTTGTATACGCAACTAGCGTACCAACAGCATTCTCACCAAAATTAAAGGAATCCGGCATCTCTTCATTTTCACCGATAATTGCAATTGCATTACCCTTCATCTTTTCAATAAAGTCTGCAACAACAGATTCCTGTGCCTTTTCATCCAGCAGAGAAAGAATATCACGAGCAAAAATAATGTCTACCATAGGAAGAGCATTAGTGTTCTTGCAGTCATGATACTCAAACATAATACTGTCTTTAATCTCCTGACTAAAAGTATACTCGCCATTTGCTTTTTTTGTCAAATAAGGAGCGTACCAATCTGAAGCAAGATTTGCTGGAACAGACATAAGCCCTGCATTTGAAACATTCAGAAGGTCAATATCCTGTGCATAGATTCTGATTTTTGCATCAGGATAACGCTTCTTAAGTACACATGCCAGAGAATATGTTTCCGTGCCTTTTCCGCAGCCCGGATTCCATACAACAATCTGCTTAGCAGCGTTATCAGGAAGAATCTTAGACAAAGCATCAGCATATTCTTTTGACCACCAGTTACCAGTAAACTGAGACCAGAAAGTTTTAAGGAATGAATCAGCATCGTTTGAATCCTGAAGCTGATTCTTTTTAGTTTCCTTAGACCACTGAGAATATCTTTGCTTTACCCAAGATGAATTCACTGAAGACACAGTGAAATTCTTATAGGTAAGAAGGCTTTCGCTAATAAATTTAATATCTACAGAAGTTTCTTCTTCTGCAGCGGAGTTACCACCAGAAATGCTCTTAGCAATATCAGATGGAGATTTTACCATTCCACCCTGTACTACTGCAGCTGCCTGTGCTTTTGGAACAGGTGCACTCTGTTGAGGTTGTCGAACAATTTTCTGAGGCTTTTCAAAAGGAGCACCCGGAACAGGGGCTTCGGCAGCTTCTTTTGAAGAGAAGATACGGGTTATATCAAGCAAGACATAAAGACGGTTATTGCTTTCAACAACACCATCGATGTACTTAATATTGATGTCGCCAAACAAAGGATGAGGCGGCTGAATTGTACTCTTCTGAACACCAATTACCTTGTCGATTTTGTCTACAACAACACCGAACTTCTGATCTTCCACCTGAAGAATCAGCATGTTCTCAAGCTTATTTTCTTCACGCTCTGGAACTTCTATATTAAAGAAGATTCGGAGGTCAAGAATCGGAATAATCTCACCACGAAGGTTATAAACACCAAGTACGAAAGGCAGCGTATTTGGAACGTAGGTAAAACGTCCAGCCTTAGCGATTTCCTTTACGTGCATGATATCGATTGAGTAATCTTTATCCGCAAGGGAGAAAGTTACCATCTTAAAATCTACGATAGCGGCATTTTCTTTTTTTTCTTCAAGCTGTGCGGCAAGCTCTGTCGCAACTAAAGTCTGTTCTTCTGCACTCATATAAAAACACCTCTATTACTACATGTACTGTTCCTGCTCTTGAGCCTGAGCAAGCAATTCCTGCTTAACTCCCAATTCAAGAAGCTGACCAACATCGATAATCAACGAAACAGAACCATCACCAAGAATAGATGCACCTGCAATTCCAGGAGAATTAGTGAACTGGTCTTTCAGAGGTTTAATTACAACGTCCTCTTCACCGATAAGGGCATCTACCATTACACCAATCTTCTTTTCCTGTGAACCAACAATTACAATATAGCATTCATCAGTCTGAACAGATTCTTTAATACCAAACAGACGTGACAGACGCAATACAGAAATTACTTCATTACGTACATTCATGATTTCGTAGTTATCAATATGGTTGATTTCCGAAATATTAATGCACTGGCTTTCAATAACGTTTGCAATAGGAATAGAGTAAACCTCTTTTCCAACGCGAACCAGCAAGCCCTGAATAATAGCAAGTGTGAGTGGAAGTTTGATAATAAAGGAAGTTCCCTTACCCTTTGCAGAGTTAATGGAAATTGTTCCCTTAAGGTTGTTAATCATTGTTTTAACAACATCAAGACCAACACCACGACCTGAAATATTTGAAATCTTATCTGCTGTAGAGAAGCCTGGCTGCATAATAAGGTTGAATGCATCCTGCTCTGTAACTGCCTTATCCGGATGAATAAGACCTCGTTCTACAGCCTTCTTACGAACCTTTTCTACATCAATACCAGCACCATCATCTTTAATTTCAATGACAATCTGGTTACCTTCGTTTGAAGCTTTAAGAAGAATTGTACCTGTTTCCGGCTTACCGGCAGCAGTACGAACCTCAGGAGTTTCAATACCGTGGTCTACAGAGTTACGTACACAGTGCATGATTGGGTCGAGCAAATCTTCTACTACTGACTTATCAAGTTCTGTGTCTTCACCTTCAATTACAAGATCAATCTTTTTATTGAGGTCACGCTGTAAATCGCGAACTACACGAGGGAATCGGCTGAAAATCTGATTGATAGGAACCATTCGGATTTTCATTACACCTTCCTGAAGGTCGCTGGCAATTGTTCCAAGGTTCTGAGTATATGAACGGAACTTACCTGAAATTCCTTTTGCTTCTGATTCATACTCATCAAAGATATTGCTGAGTGAACCATATTCTTTAAGAATGTTCTTTCTGATTTCTACAGAAGAAGCACCCTCTTTAATCTGTTCCATGTAATCTGGAAGTTTATCAAAGAGACTGTGTAAGCGCTCTTTGTATTCTGCTTCAATTGACTGGAAGTGAGAAAGTTCAGCAGCATTCTGCATTGCAAGCTGGTTGAAAGAAGCTTTGTTGATAACTGCTTCTGAAACGAGGTTCAAGAGATTATCAATACGGCGTGAGTCTACGCGCAAAATTGAGCCCTGCTGTGCATGAGCAGCGGCAGCTTCTTTCTTTGGTTCTGCCTTCTTTTCTTCTTTTTTAGGCTCTGGCTTGAGCACGTTGTCGTTGAGAATGTCGCCAAGAAGTTCTTCCTGAGCAGAAGACATTTTTCCGGCAGGCACATCGTCTGAAGGAGTAATTGGAGCCGAAGGAGCAGGTGCACTTGGCGCAGGCTTTGGAGCCGAAGCTTTTGGAGCTGCTGCAGCTACTGTCTTCGCAACAGAAGGATCAGCTTCTGTTCCTGTTGTATAATCTTCAAGAAGGTGTGCATCTGTAATAAGAGTTACGTCGCTTAAGAAAGCGCAGTCTTCGATTTCGGCACCTTCAGCATCTGTTGCCAGATAATAGAATACATTCTCATAGAACTGATCTTCGTAAAGGGCGTCAAAGTCTGGAACTGTTTTAAGCACGTTTCCTACGTTTTTGAGTGCGGCAAACACCTGAATGCCACCTACAGTATTCATAGGATTGCTTTCATCAAATTTAACTGCAATACACCAGAGTTTCTGATTACCTTCGCAAGTCTGTTTGAGTTCTGAGAACTCTTCTTCTGTTATTGAAGGAAGAACCAATGATGGAGATGATGAAGCAGCCGGAGCTGCAGGAGCTGGCTTTGGTGCTGGTGCCGGTTTAGGGGCAGCAGCAGGCTTAGCAGCCTTTGCAGCTGTCTTGCCACCACTCTGAGGAATATAACCATGCAGCTTTTCTACAATAGAGTCGATATTTTCTTCATAAACACTGCCATTCTGACGAGCTTCAAGCATTGCCTTAATAACATCAATAGAAGTAAGGAGAAGGTCTACTACATCTTCGTCAACCTTAAGTCTGTCAGAACGAATCTCATCAAGCACATCTTCAACAACATGTGTAAAGTGAGAAAGCTCCATCATTTCAACTGTCGCAGAACCACCTTTAAGGGTATGAGCGGCTCGGAATATCTCATCTATCGCTTCGTGATTTGAAGGATCATTTTCAATAACGAGAATATTACTCTCCAGCTGTTCTACCTGCTGTTCTGCTTCTGCGAAGAAGTCTTTCAACAGTTCTTCGTTATTCGGGTCAAGATAATCACTCATATAGAAATATTATAACTCGAAAATCCTATATTTCAAGCGAAAACTTATTTTTATGATAAATTTCTTTTTATCTTGATTTTTGCGTTTTTTCTAATGTAACATATATTTTATGCCGATAAAGAAGCAGGAGTTTTATACTATGAAGACAAAGCATTTTATTTCTATTTTAGCAGTCCTTTTTCTAACAGCCGGACTGTTCGCTGCAACCTCCTTCAGTGGCTATGCAGGCGGAAAATTAAACTATGCAGCAAATCCAGAAGAAACAGAATCTTTTGATCCAGACCTTAAACTCCAGGCCTTTTTTGCAGGTCAGTTTAACTTTTCACAAAACCTTTGGAGTCATCTGGAATTTACTATTAATACAGGTGATTTATTGAGTGAATCAATTTTTCACGCTACACCTTCTGACTTCCAGATTGATGAACTTTCTATTATTATGCGCGGCAATATGTATAACTGCTCTAACTACTTCAGTGCCTTTATGGGGACATACGACCCTATCGGTTCAGATGTTTTCCTTCAGAGATACTTTAACATAAAGCCAATAGGTTCAAAAATTACAGAAAGCTATCTTGGTCTTGCCGGCTCAATTCTTTATCCTCATTTTGGTGTTGGTATTTCTGATATTATCAAACTGTACAGCGAACCAATTGCATTTGGCGGATATATTTATATGAATCATGAAGATGAAGATTATTACGTTTTCAATTCTGATTTGCGATTTGCAACTGTACTTCGTTTCCTTACATTAGATTTTGCCGGTGGTATTGGAGTTCCACTTGCAGATAAGTATCGTGGCGAAGACGTCATTATTGCAGTTGAAAAAATCTACTGGCACGCAGGTACTACCCTTCTTCTTGGAAATAACTTTACTAATTCTCTTTTTATTCAGGCTGGTATTTACAATGCAAGCTTTACTAAAAAGCAGGACAGTTCTATTATCGATCCTAAACAAGTTTATCTTCTGGTTGAACCAAGACTTCGTTTAGGAAACGGCCATCTTAACATAAGCGTTTTCAGTCTGCCTCAGAAAACTGTAGACAAGCTTCTTTTTGTTGATGACACACTTGGAGTAGATGCCAATATTTACGGAGAAGCATCAACTATGGGGTCAAATCAAATAACTTATGGAACTCACCTTTGTATTTCTTTTGCAGAAAAGTATTTTACAGATATTAAAGACATCATGAATCTGACAGAAAAAGGCTACAACATAAACGTTACACCTTACATAACAACAACTCTCCTTTCTGGAGAATTACATCTGCAGGCTACTGCCCGTATCAAAGAGTTTATGAATGGTCATTCAGAACGCGGATTTTCTCTTGATATAGGATATAGAACAAAATTCTAAAGATTGATAAAATAGATGAATACTATCAATTCTAAGGAATTATAAAATGAAAAACATTCAGAACAAATGGATCCGTGGTGCAATCCCGGCTCTTCTTCTCCATTGCAGTATCGGTACTGTATACTGCTGGTCTATCTTCAGTCAGGAAATTGCTAACTACATCGGCTTTTCTAAAGGCGCTGTAGAATGGGCATTCAGCTTTGCAATCTTCTTCCTTGGTATGTCTGCTGCCTTCCTTGGTGGTCTTGTAGAAAAAAACATCCACAAATCATCTTTGATTGCATCTATCACTTTTGCACTTGGTATGGCTGGAACAGGCTTTTTCATCTGGTACGGTGGAACACATCAGCACAGTGTTCTTTCTCTTGTAGGAATCTACATCAGCTATGGTTTTATTATGGGTGTAGGACTTGGTACAGGATACCTCTCTCCAGTAAAGACACTTATGCTCTGGTTCAAAGACAAAAAAGGTCTTGCGACTGGTCTTGCTGTAGCAGGCTTTGGTGCTGCTAAAGCTATTGCTTCTCCTATCATGCAGGGAATGCTCGACAACATGGGCGAAACAGGTATTTACAAAATGTTCTATATTCTTGCAGCAGTTTACTTTGTAATGATGTTCATCGGACACCTTATTCTTGCTAAACCAGAAGGTTGGGTTGAACCTCAGCAGAAATCAAAGGACGAAGGAATTATTGCAACACTTAAGACAGAACCAATTGCTTCTTACATTGGAATCTGGCTTATGTTCTATATTAACATTACTTGTGGTCTTGCAATCATTTCTCAGGAAAAGATGATTGTAAAGTGCGTAGGACTCGGAACTTTTGCCGGAATCATTTCTACAATTTCAGCTTTGTTCAACGCAGGCGGACGTCTTGGTTTCTCTGCATGGGCAGACAAGCTTAAGGACCGCAACACAATCTACAAGTTGATTTTTACACTTTCAATTGTTTCAACTGTAATTGTTCTTCTTACAAAGGGAATTGCAAACGGTGCTGGTAATACACTTCTTATCATCTTCGTTCTTGCTTTGATTTTCATTGTAAACGCTGGATATGGTGGAGGATTCTCTAACGTTCCTACCCTCCTTTCTGACCACTACGGAATGGGTAATATTTCTGCTATTCACGGAATTACACTTTCTGCATGGGCATTTGCAGGTCTTACAGGTAACCAGATGGCTTCATTCATTGTAAAGCACACAGGAGCATTTATTGATGTACACGGAGTTCAGGCTAATCCTGTTGGATACCAGAACGTTCTCATCGTTACAACAATTTTGTATGCTGTAGCTATGTGTTTGAGCTGCTTCCTGGTTAGACCAATGTCTAAAAAGAATGCTTAATAGATGCTGAAACAAGTTCAGCATGACATTAATCTAATAAGATATAATTGGTAATCAGCATAAAGGATTTATCCGGTTGCTGAATACCAGTTACAAGGATTCTTACCTTTCTATAAGAGCCGTCTTTCTTAATGGCACGATAGTCATAAGAATACGGCTTTTTAAATTTTCCGAGGAAGGCTTTGATTGTAGCAACCTTAAAGCCGGTACGGTCTTTAGGATGAATTACATTCAAGCCTTCCTTCTCTGTCCAGGAAAGGACTTCTTCTTCTGAATAGCCGGACATATCAAGGAAGGTCTGATTTACACGTATAAATCGTGCAGTCATTCCGGTAATAATATGCTTAAAATCTACAGTTGAATGAATAAGACACAAACCAACCTGAGAATTATTCATTAACATGGCAAGTTGATTGTTAGCAAGTTCAAGAGTGCTTTCGGAAATCTTTTCGCTTGTTATATCTTCTGCCAGCAGATAGAAGGAATGTTTCTGTCCATTACAGCTTATTTCCCATATATGATTTTTTATCCAGATTGGAGTCTTCTTTACAAATGTACGAACTTCTGCACTGCAGGTAGCTTCTTTATTATCAGCCAGAGACTGCTTTATTGTTTCAATAATTTTATCTGTAGAAGCTTTACCAACCAGGATTCTCAAATTCTTTTTTACATCAGCAAAAGAAAGTTCTTCAAGTTCAAAAAGCTTTAAGTACTTATGATTTGCCCGGATGAGTGTAATCGAATCAGTTTTATCATCATATTCAAATATAGCAGCAGGACCTGTAAATTCTTCGAACATTAGGCTTTCGGAAGAATCCGGAGTAAGGAATTTTCGGACATCAATCTGGCCAAAAGTTCTTGGGCGCAATACAGAAGCTTGCCTGCCCGTAGATTTTAAAAGTTCAAGAAATTCCTCTTCAGGCATTGGTTTTGCATAATAGAAGCCCTGGAAAACATTTACACCTATACTGCGCAGAAAATCAGCCTGTTCCTGAGTTTCTACTCCTTCAGCAACTGTAATATATTCAAGGCCCTGCGCCATTCGCACTACATAATTAATAATCGTACCGCCGCGATTCATGCTGTCATCGCCACGCATAAAGCCCATATCAAGCTTCAAAATATCTATAGGCATATCCTTTAGAGAATTTAAAGAAGAATAGCCGCTTCCAAAATCATCCATGGCAATTAAGAAGCCAAGTTCGCGAAGCTTTTTAATTCTCAGGTTCAGCATCAGCTGTGAATTAATTGAAGCACTTTCGGTTATTTCAAAATGAATTAATTTTTCCGGAATATCATATTTCTCTTTAAGACGCTTGATTATATAGTACAACTTGTCTGATTCAAGGCTGACTCGGGAAATATTAATAGAAACCGGCACAGGCTCTATTCCTTCGTCTAACCATCTTCTTACCGCAGCAAAGGTTTTGGACCAAATAGCTTCATCAAGCTGACGTATAAAACCGTTTTTTTCTGCAACCGTAATGAAAACTGAAGGAGGTATTATCTGTCCGTCTTCTTTTATCCAGCGGCATAAAACTTCAACGCCAACCAAGTTACCCGAAGCAGCAGAATACTGAGGTTGAAACCAGATCTTAAATTGATTGTCATCAAGAGCCTGCTGCATTTCTGAAGTTACTTTTGCTTCCAGATGAGTTTTTTCTATATTTTTTTCTGTAAAAGCAGAGAAAGTATTTCGTACAGAAGAAATACTGTAATCCATACAAAGCGAAGCTTGATCCATCGCCGTGGTAATTCCAACAGCAGCATTTGCAATACGGATTCCAAAATGCATGGTAATAGGGAAGTTAATATGCAGAGGCCCGTTATCAAAAACCTTGCACGATTGAAGTCTCTGAAGATTGTCTACAGAGTTTTCCATACAAAGACCGAAAGAACCGCCTCCAAGTCTTGCAACAAGTCCTTTCTCCCCTGCAATCTGTCTTAAAGTTGCTGCAATCTGCTTAAGGGCATCGGTACCTGTAGAAAAACCATAAAGGTCATTAATAATCTTTAATTTATTTACATCGCCAACTGCAACAATAAAGTTTTTATCAGGATTTCCAGAAAACAGTTTTACACCAGCCTGAACAAATGCATTTCTGTTCATAAGTCCGGTTTCTGTATCTGTATAATACTGCTTTACAAGCAGGTCATTCATATAATGAATACAGTTTTCTTTACGGCTGTAGCCATAGGCAATTGCACGCGCCATATCTCTGCAGGAATTGTATCCGCAGGAGCCACAGTTGATACTCTGCTTTTGAGGAGTATCTTTGAGCATATCTGAAAAAATCTCATCAAAAGCATTCTGAGGAATCTTAAACTTTTGACGAGAAAGGTCTGTATATGTGCGCTTAAAATCTTCCGGGCGAATATACTTAAACTGAGAACTTACATGCTTCCAGAATTTATCAGGATTTTCTATCTCTTTATAAACCTCGTAAGCATGCTGTCGGATTTTAATTGCATTTGCATAGACAACTGAACTGTCATAATCTTTAGCAGAAGCGCCAGGACCATTTATACAGCCGTTTTTACAAGCCGTAATTTCAGTAAATAATGGCTGATATTCTTTATAGCGGTCATCCAGCGACATATAAAGAGATTTTATATTGTCTCCAGAAAAGCCTTTAAGTGCCAGAATTGTTTCGGTATGAGGAAAGAAATATGAAACTATATCAGAAAATTCTCCGCCTACAGAAATAATTGAACCAAAGCCGTTTCCTTTTAAGTCTACCTCATCCAAATCGACATAATCATCAAAATTATAATCTGAAAGATATTCCATAAGATGAGCAAAAGTAACGTTATAGGAAATTGATCCACGGATATTTTCGCTGTCTACCTCATCTTTATGTGCGACACAAGTTCCGATACAGGCAATTTTATTGTCATCACCAAGATATTTATGTGCGTATATTGCAGCACAGACTGCAGGCGGCTGGATTGGAATCATCTTTTTCAAAAGGAAAGGATGATATTTCTGCACTACAGTTACCATTGCAGGACATGCATTGCTGATAAAGCATCTTTCGTCAACAGGCAGATTCTTTGATTCTTTAAGATATTTTACAGTAAGATAAGCACAAAGCTCACGTCCAAAAGAACCTTCATAGATTTTCTGAACACCAAGCTTACGCAGACAGCCTATTATTCCCGCTACCCTATCTCCATAAATTGCATAAAAAGATGGTTCAAGAATAACAGAGATTTTTTCACCCTTTTTAAGATCTGCTATAAATCGCTCAGTATCGTCTCTAAATTCGCGGGCATGATGAACACAGATATTAATACAACGTCCACAATCATTACATTTTCTGGAATCAATTTCCATACGAACTTTTCCGTTTTTAACAACAGAAACGTTTGCGCCCATGAGAGAACAGTTTGTAATGCACTTATTACAGCCGATGCAGTTTTCGTTTGTAAAAATTATTCCATTATTGAATCTGCTCATACGTGCCTCACTCAAAGACCAGCAGAATCATAGTCTGATTCAAATGGATAAAATTTAACTGCTCCCCATACCCCGAAAGCCCTACGAACTTACCATAATTACGAAGTATATTTACAAATTCTCCGAAAGAATTCTGTTTTTCAAAAAGTTTTGAACGGGAAAGACAATTAATTGAAATAGTAAACGAAGGCTTTTCAAAATCATTTTTTACACGCTGTACAGTTTCGTACCATACCCGTTTTATATCGTCTGTTTCCAGAAGCAGCATTTTTGTATGATTATAAATTGTTGCATAATAAGAAATTGAGCCATCGGGATAAACTTCATCTGCTTCGGTAATATTAATGCCACCATCAGCAATACGCCCCATAGGATGAAGTTCCAGTGCTTCCTTTAGTTTATCTACAGAAACATTTAAGGCACGAGAAAGGATTTCTGCAGCCGGCTCACCATTATATTCCATTACAGTTCGATCTTCACAATCTGCATGAGTAGCTGTAAATTTATAAGAAGTTGGTTTAAAAATATTTTCCCTGTAAAAGCCTATTTTGCCTTCCAGATTATGAATGAATACAAAAGCACAAGTCTGTTTATAGATATCTTTACCAAAGGCAACAAGAGTTTCCTTACGTTCAGAAGAGCAGCCTGCAGAGCCACCGGCAACCATTATACCAGTGCCATCAAGGGCTTCTTCAAAAGTATCAAGAACCAGTTCCTCCCCTTTTCCAAAGGCCGTCATAAATTCAAGACAACAGGTATTTTCATACGAGGATAGTTTATCTAGAGCATTTTTTATATGGGCCTTATACATTGCAGGATGCCTGTCTGCATCAAAAAGTAAACCTCCAGAAACTTCTATACCAGAATTAATTGCCATTACAGAAGCCCCGCAATGACTGTAACCTTCTGAATTGTAATTTACATAAGTTGAGGCACCAATTACCAATGCATTCGGATATCGAGACTGTAATTTCTGTGCGAAATACCACAACATGTCTGTTTCGGAAAATACAATGATAAGTTTTGGAGATGCTTCGTTAACATCAAGCTGAGTTTGAATTTCTGAGTAGGCTTCTTCATTTACAGAACTAGAAGTAAGAGCAACTACACATCTTTCCACAAAGCGACTCCTATTTACGAGCGTTTATTCTCACGGAAGAACAGCATGAGAACCTTCAACATATCCGGCATATCCACAGGCTTTACAAGATAAGCATTTACTCCACAGTTAAAAGCACGGGTCTTTTCTTCTGGAAGTGCATCTGCAGTAACAGCAACAATAGGAATCTGAGATACTCTGTTGTCCTTAAAATTCCTGATAATTTTAGTGGTTTCATAACCGTCCATAACCGGCATCTGTAAGTCAAGAATAACAAGTTCATAAGTACCCGGTTCGGCATCGCGAAGTTTTTCAATTGCAAAGGAACCATCAATAGCTTCATCAACAATAAAACCTTCTTCACGTAAAGCTTCAACAAGAATTTCGCGATTAAGATTATTATCATCAACAACAAGAACACGACGGCCTTTAAAGTCATAAATAACAATATCCTGCTCTTCTTCAATTTCTGTAAGAGAAGGAATTGAAAGAGGAATTGTAACGGTAAACTCAGAGCCTTTTCCAAGTTCACTTATAACTTCAATTGTTCCACCCATTATCTCAGTAAGAGATTTTGCAATTGTAAGTCCAAGTCCGGTACCATCTGCAGCAACAGGAGAGGTCTTATCTCGAGCGAACGGTTCAAAAACATGTTCCAGAAATTCTGGAGTCATACCGCAGCCTTCATCGCGAATATGGAACTCATTGATAATTTTACTTTCATCATCTGTAGAAAGCTGAATAACAGAGACTGAAACTGTTCCACCCTCATAAGAATATTTTACGGCATTGCTGACAAGATTTAACAGAATCTGATTCAAACGGATATTATCACAGGAAAGAACATCTTCATCGAGCATACTGTAATCAATATCAAGTTTAATCTTTTTCTGGTCAATCTCATGCTGCATAATCTGACATACATTATCGATTATCGAATGGATACTGCACAAATCTTCTTCTACGATAGATTTACCACTGTCAATTTTTGAAATATCAAGAACTTCGTTTACAAGGTTCAAAAGATGTCCCGAAGCTCTTGTGATTTTTTCAAGGCTATCTACCAGCTTTTCAGGATTATCCAGATTCTTTTTTGCAAGTTCTGTAAAACCAATTATGGAATCCATTGGTGTACGAATATCATGAGAAACGTTTGAAATAAAGTCCTGCTTTTGCTTAATAGCTATATTTGCATTACGAATTGCAGTGGTAATAGTATTTTTCTGCTTTTCATAGATATGAGTCTGATATCTGAAAATGGAAGCAAATATGACAACTACAGCTATCATAGTTACTACCATATCTATCAAGACCATTTTCATGCTGGACATTTTCATTATTACTTCCGGATGATAATAGGTATAAACAACAATCCCTATAAACTCCAGAATACTTATTATAAAAACGACGACACAACTTCTTCCCTTAATAAGAAGAAAAGGAAAGACAAAACCAAGAAGACACCATAAAGGCATACCGCCTTCAATTCCACCAGAACATATAAAAAGTAAAGGGAGAATAATATTATTGAATAATATGGAAAAGGCTATAATAGCTACCTGGAATCTCTCAGTCTTATTTGCAATCCAGAAAATGATTATGAAAAGTACGAGACAAGATACAGACAGAATCTGTGTCATTGCATTCTGATGCATGATAAAAGATACCAGACAGGCAAATGCAACCCCTAAAATTCCAACTACGAGAATAATATTTAAAAGCCTGTGCTGAATGTCATTCTGCTCTCCAAAAAGCCGTCTGAACACCTTATTATCTTTTAGCATATCATTTGATTATACCACTACTTTAATAGTTTTTCAAAATAATTCTGACACAGCCTTGTCGGGAAACAAGTTCTGCCATATACTTATTATGACTCAGGAGATAATTTTTGAAATGCAGAATTCATTTTATAACGAACGAATATGCCCTGAAAATCCAAAATGGGAACAGGCAAATAAAAGAGAAATTGCTATATATGGCAGAAATAATGAAATAAGATCTGATTTTGAACGTGATTATACAAGAATTCTACATTCCCAAGCCTATCGTCGCTTAAAACACAAAACCCAGGTATTTTTTGCACCACATAATGATCATATCTGTACCAGAATGGAACATGTTATGCATGTTGCATCTGTCGCCACTACTATTGCTAAATACTTAGGTTTGAATGAGCAGCTTGCAGGTGCCATTGCAATGGGACACGATATAGGACATGCCCCGTTCGGCCATCACGGAGAAGACTGCTTAAATAAACTTCTTGAACAGAAAGAAGGAACAAACGCTCCTAAGAAATTCTGGCATGAACGCAACAGTCTGTTTTTTGCTGATTATATAGAAACCTTACAGGACCCGAACGGAATAGAACAGCCTTTGAATCTTACTTATGGAGTTCGCGACGGCTTAATCTGTCACTGTGGAGAAATTGACCAGCAGGGGATAAAGCCTCGTGAAGAAGCAATTGATTTGTATTCCATTAAGCGGCCAGGATTTATTCAACCATATACCTGGGAAGGCTGTGTTGTAAAAATTGCAGATAAAATTGCCTACCTTGGACGCGATATTGAAGATGCACGCGCTTACCATATAATTGATATGGCAGCCTATCGTGAACTCAGGGAAATAGTCGGTTCTACTTTAGGCTTTGAACGAAAAGGCGCACGGGCATTACGCAGCGGTAAAGCAGTAAACACAACTACTCTGATAAATGATCTTATAGTAGACCTTTGCGAACAGAGCAGCCCTGAAAAAGGACTTTGCTTTTCGGATGAATATTTCCGCTTTATTCTTGAATTAAAGAAATTCAATTTTGCCCGGATATATAAACACTGGAGACTCGGGGAGTTTGCAATTTATGCAGAAAACATTATTGGAACTCTTTTCCGTACTCTGCAAAAAACAAAGATTTATGCAGAAACAGGACGAGTTGCTCAGGCACTACGCTTTTATCCAAAACTTTGCACAACCTTTGAAGACTGGCTCATAAAATATACAGCTTACAAGCCTTTTGATTCTGGCCGCCATTGTTTTGTTGACCGTAAGGCTATTTTAAAATATAACACAACGCCAGTTTTTGACATTCACGACAATGAATCTTTTACAAAATGTATTATAGAATTCATATCTGGAATGACAGATCAGTTTGCAATTCAAGTTTATGAAGAAGTGATTACGTTTTAGCCTACACTCGGTGCATCGCAGAAAATACTTTTTCATTCATAATATTAATTTCTACGCCCATTTCTTCGGCAAGAGAGTTCATATTTGAACGAAGGTTTTCTATATCAATGTCAGCAGCAGAAAGATCTACCATCATCATCATTACAAAATTACCAGAAAGAATTGTCTGTGTAATATCTGCGATGTTGATTTTGTGTTCTGAAAGGAACTGACTTACCTTTGCGATGATTCCTACTTTATCTGATCCAACTACTGTAATTATAGCGTTCATGTTTATTCTCCTGTACTCTGTCATCCCGAACTTGTTTCGGGATCTACTAATAGATGCTGAAACAAGTTCAGCATGACAAGTTATTTTATTAGAAATTATTTCCTAATGTTGCGGCAATTACTGCCTTTATTGTATGCATACGGTTTTCTGCTTCATCAAATACTACAGACTGTTTGCTTTCAAAAACTTCATCTGTAACTTCCATAGCAGTGAGACCAAACTTCTCGCCTATCTCCTTACCGATTTTTGTATTCAAATCATGGAAAGAAGGAAGGTCGTGCATAAAGATTGCTGTTGGCTTTGCCTTTTTCATAACATCAGCATTTACCTGATATGGTTTAAGGTCTGCAATTCGCTCAGCCCAAACTTCATCTGGCTCGCCCATGCTTACCCAAACATCAGTATAAATAATATCTGCATCTTTTGCTGCTGTGTCAACATTGCTATCTAGAATGATTGAACCGCCGCTTTCTTTATTCCATTTTTCACACTCTTCTACCAGAGCCTTATTTGGGAAATATTTTTCTGGTGCACAAAGTGTAAGGTTAAGCCCAAGCTTTGAACAAACGATACAAAGAGAGTTTCCTATGTTGTAGCGTGCATCACCAAAGTACACAAGTTTAAGACCTTTGAGCTTTCCAAAGTGCTCACGGATTGTAAGCATATCAGCAAGCATCTGTGTCGGATGATATTCATTAGTAAGACCATTCCATACTACTACGCCGGAATATTTAGCAAGATCTTCTACAATTGTCTGTTCGAAACCGCGGTATTCAATTCCGTCAAACATACGGCCAAGAACACGGGCAGTATCTGCAATGCTTTCTTTTTTACCAATCTGGCTTCCTTCTGCAAGATAAGTTGTACAGATACCAAGATCATGAGCGGCAACTTCGAAAGCACAACGGGTACGGGTACTTGTTTTTTCAAAAATAAGTGCAATGTTTTTTCCACGATGAATATCAACTGGAATACCTTTCTGCTTCTTTTCCTTTAAGTCTGCGGCAAGGTCAAGAAGTCCTGTAATTTCTTCAGGAGAAAAATCTTTTAATGTTAAAAAATTGCGTCCTTTCAAGTCCATAAAGCACCTCGAACATTTTTGTTAATGAAAGCATAATTATAACAAAAATGTTTTTTTTAGACTATATCTAAACTTCAGTTTCACTAATTAAATTCAATCTTATTAAATTTTTAGAAAAAACTTAAAAAATAACATTTGTTTTACTTTATATTATACTTAAATTAAGTTATAATTTTACTTATGGCACAGAAAAAGAGAGTTAGATTATCTGACATTGCAGAAAAGCTTGGTATAAGCACAGTAACAGTTTCAAAGGCACTTTCCGACAAGGAAGGAGTTGGTGACGAACTCAGACAGCAGATTAAAGAAATTGCTATCCAGATGGACTATCAGATTAAAAAGACAAACATTTCGATGGCAAATAGTTCGGGGACCGGCAATATTGGAATTCTTATTCCTTCAAGATTTTTTTCTCCTGATGTTTCTTATTACTGGCATATCTTTAATGCCTTATCATCAGAACTTTTGAACAACGGCTATTATAGCATAATGGAATTGCTTTCAGATGAGGATGAAAGTTCCTGCTCTCTTCCACGCATGGTAAAGGATAAAAAAATTGATGGTCTTATTATTCTTGGCCAGACAAAAGACAGTTATCTGGAAGCTCTCAATAATAAATATTCTAACTTTATTCTTTATGATTTTTATTCAACAAAACTACCGTTCGATAGTGTGTCAAATGATAATTATTTCTGTTCCTATCTTATTACTGATTATGTAATTTCTCAGGGGCATAAAAAAATCCGTTTTGTCGGAAACTTTGGCGCAACAACTTCTATTTCAGACAGATTTATGGGCTTTCAAAAAGCCATGCTCGAAAATAATTTAAGCTGTAATGCAGAAGATATAATTGATGACCGTACCTCTTCGGGTACAATAATTCCAATCAAACTACCGTCTGCAAAAAATATGCCGACCGCTTTTATTTGCAACTGTGATGAAACTGCTGCAAGTGTTATTCAAGCCTTACAGGAAAACGGCTATAAAGTTCCGGAAGATATTTCTGTCACAGGTTTTGATAATTACCTTCCAAAGAATCAGACTCCAATCGGACTCACTACGGTTTATATTCGCCCGGAAGATTCAACAAAGGTTGCCGCAGAACTTATCATAAATAAGATAACAGGGCAGCCATATATAAAAGGCCGCCACCTTGTTAGTGGCAGCCTCGTTATCAGAGATTCTGTAAAGAAGATATAAAATCAAAAATCCGTTCTGCAGCTTTTTTATGTGTAAGAGGTCCAGGATGTCCTCTTGAGCCTTTATCTTCATCAGACTTTTCAAGAACTTCCATACTCTCAAGTTCAAGTGCATAAACATTTTTGTCGCCTGATTCTTTTTTATACTCATCAATTCCTTTTTGAATAAGAGCAGGAACGACATCAATTGGAATCATTCCCCAGGTCCAGACAATTTTTGCTTCAGGGTTATATTTTCTTATTACACCAAGAAAGCGTTTTGCTTCAGCGACAATTGCTTTTCCAGCTACTCCATCAGCCCCCTTTCCGTCATCCTGACTTTTAAAACCTGAATTATCATTTGTACCGAGATTCAAAATGACATAATCTGCGCCCCCCTTCTTAGGCAATGGATCACAAGAGCCCATAGCTATCTGATAATCACTATTTAATACACTGCAAACCTGTTCATAATGAAGTGGGATTGAAGAAGTAACATCTCCATCCCAGCCCCAGCACAAGCCCCAGCCACATTGACTTATACTTGTCCAGTCTGCATTCATTTTTTTAGCCAGCTGAACTGCATAAGTTTTACTTGCACAGAACCATTGAGTTATCCATTCCATTTCATCAGGTTTTCCGGCCAGACCTTCACCCGAAGTTATGCTGTCACCTATAAACTCAACTTTACAGCTGCGAGGTTTTAATTCACAGAATTCGCCGTCATTATCAAGTCTAAGACCAGTGATTTTAAGTTCATGCAAAGCATCACCAGGCATAGGCTGAGTATCTTTTATAATAGTAATAAGATTTTCTTTTTCAGGATTCAGATTACGGGCAAGACATACCCATACAGGCTTTTTTGGTGCAATGAATCTGGAAATTTGAAATCCATTAACTTCAATTGCAAGCCAGATTTCATGCACATCATAATTACAAGAAATTTCAGCCCAAACTTCACGTGCTTTTACATTTACTTCAAGAGCGGCTCCAGCCCAATAAAGGCGAACTGCACCATCAACTGATACCCCGCCAGCGACATTTCGGCCGAGCAGACGCATATTTTTAACTTCATTTATTTTGTAGTTTTTCATAATGTGAAAAATTATATCATAGATTATTCTGATTTTTAACCACTCTTATTGTCTTATTATTTTTTTCCATATACAATTCTTATAAATATTTTATTATGAGATTTTTCTCGAGGCACATATGATTTCATTTAATCAAAAGAATAACACTTTCCGTCTGGATACTCCAAATTCAACTTACTGTATTTTTATAAACGAACGCGGCTACATTGGTCATTCATACTATGGAAGCAAGATTGGAGATGATGAAGTTTCTTACCTTACCCGTAACAGGGAATATGGTTTTTCTGATAACAAGATTTTCCGAGAGAAAGGTTCATTTTTAGATTTCTTTCCACAGGAACTTCCAACCGATGGACTTGGTGACTACAGGGAATCTGCTCTCGCTGTTTGTGATTCTGAAGGTCATAATGCTATTGAATTGAAATATAAAAGCCATAAGATTTCTGGTGGAGCAAAAGCATTGCCGGGGCTGCCTGCTGTTTTCAGTAATGAAAATGAATGCTCTGTTCTTGAACTCACCGCAACAGATGATGTAATTGGCGCAGAAGTTACTATTATATATACCGTTTTTGAAAAGCTTGATGCTATCGTACGTTCAGTTCGAATCAAAAATAACGGCAGCCAGCCACTCTACATCAAAAAAGCACTTTCTCTTGCACTTGATATTGATGATGATAATTTTGATATGATTACCCTGCATGGTTCCTGGGCACGCGAACGTCATATTGACCGCCGCCCTCTTCATATGGGAAGACAGGGGGTATATTCAAATCGCGGAGAAACCAGCCATCAGGAACACCCTTTTATTGCCCTGCTTGATCACAATGCAAGCTACGACAGTGGCCGCGTTTATGGTATGAACTTTATTTACAGCGGAAACTTTATTGCTGATGTACAGAAAAATCAGTTTAATAACCTACGTGCGGTAATGGGAATTAATCCGGAAAATTTCTGCTGGAAACTTGAAGCAGGTGCAGAGTTTGATACTCCACAGGCAGTGCTGGTTTATTCTGACTGCGGTCTTAATGGAATGAGCCATACCTTCCACGACTTGTATCGTGAACATCTTATCCGCTCGCCATACAAAAAGTCTCCTCGTCCAATTTTGATAAACAACTGGGAAGCAACCTATTTTAATTTTGATACAGACAAACTGATTGATATAGCCCGCGAAGCAAGCAAAGACGGAATCGAAATGCTTGTTATGGATGACGGATGGTTTGGTCACCGTTCTTTTGATGACTCAAGTCTTGGCGATTGGTATGTAAACGAAGATAAAATCAAAGGCGGTCTCAAGTACTTAGTTGATGAAGTTAATAAACTTGGAATGAAGTTTGGAATCTGGTTTGAGCCGGAAATGATTTCTCCTGATTCTGAATTGTATCGCGCACATCCTGATTGGGCAATTCAGATTCCTGGCCGTGAACCTGGAATGAGTCGCCAGCAACTGGTACTAGATATTACCCGTAAGGAAGTTGAGGACTACACCTACGAAAGTGTCGCAAAGATTTTAAGAAGTGCAAACATTGAATATGTAAAATGGGATATGAACCGCCAGCTTACAGACATTGGTTCTATACAACTGCCGGCAGATCAGATTGGTGAGTTCTACCACCGCTACGTTTTAGCTGTTTACCGACTTCAGGAACGATTAATCTCCGAATTCCCAAAACTTCTGCTTGAAAACTGCTCAGGTGGCGGAGCTCGCTTTGATCCTGGTATGTTCTTCTACAGCCCTCAGATCTGGTGCAGCGACGATACAGACGCAATTGAACGTCTTGCAATTCAAGAAGGAACAGCCCTCGTTTACCCTCTTTCTACAATGGGCGCCCATGTTTCAGTTTGTCCTAACCATGCCTGTGGACGCGTTACTCCATTTAAGACACGTGGATACGTTGCTTTGAGCGGAACCTTTGGCTATGAACTGGACATTACAAAGCTTCCACCAGAAGAGCGCGCTATGATTCCGGGACAGGTTGCTCTTTATAAGAAGTTTAGTGATTTGGTTCGAAACGGTGACTACAGCCGCATTGCAAGCTATAGTGAAAATAACGAATATGACTGCTGGGCAAGTATTGCAAAAGATAAATCAAAGGCTCTTGTTACTTTTGTTCAGGTTTTGAATCATCCTAATTATAAGACACGTTTTATAAAGATTAATGGCTTGGAGCCAACTTCAAAATACCGAATCAGCTGGCCAGATGAAGACCAGACAAAGTGCCAGCCGATAGAACTCACAGGCCTCACAATTGCAAAAGCAGGTATTCCTGTTCGCCGCGACTGGGGCGATTTCCAGGGACAGCTTATTCTTCTTGAGCAGCTTTAATTTGTTTTAGTGTAAAACCTTGTCGAATCAGAGCGGCGGTAAGTTTATCGCCGCTCTTTGTTTTTGAAGCTTTAGCATATGCTTTTCGGCAAATCTCATCTTCATCATTTTCGTTGAAAAAGTCTTCGAGCGCTTTATTTGCAACATCCCGTGCAATTCCACGGGCAGAAAGTTCTGCAGCAAGGCGGCTTCTTCCTTCATAGTGATTCACACGTCTGGTATTAAGCCATGCTGTTGCATAACGAAGATCGCTCAAATAACCGCGACCCTCAAGATAAGTCAACGCAGCTTCGACATATTTTTTATCAAACTTCTTTTCTATTAATTTTCGTGCAAGACCAAAACGACTTTGTTCTGCCCGGGCAAGGTAGCCCACAGCTTTTAGTTCAACTGCACAAGTGAGTCCCGCATCAAGAAGGGAATCTGTTTCGTCATCATCAAAATCAACTCCAACATCTATTCTATCAAACAGCCCTTCCGGTAAGTAATCTTTACGTATATAAAATGCACTGCCTTCTTCGGGTGCGACTTTAAACATTCCGCTATATGAGGTTTCTGCAATTGATTTGATTATCATAATAATATTCTGTACAAAATAGATTGTCCGGTCAAGCCGGACAATGACAAAGGCAAAAAAAAACACGGCCAAATGACCGTGTTTTCTGTAAGACTTCGAAAACGAAGTATATATACTAACGTTTTGAGAACTGGAAGCGGCGACGAGCACCCTTCTGTCCGTACTTCTTACGCTCAACCATACGAGAATCGCGTGTGAGGTATCCGTTAGCCTTGAGAGATGTACGAGCATCTGGATCAATCTGA
>Ga0129306_1001215_pt1 | contig 31217 bp, 28 predicted proteins | sample P827metagenome_FD_94438 | JGI IMG/M metagenome (GOLD analysis project Ga0129306, IMG submission 94438) | Capybara group fecal microbial communities from Wisconsin, USA - P827 metagenome | ecosystem: Host-associated > Mammals > Digestive system > Large intestine > Fecal | place: USA: Wisconsin...
ATATCTTAACTTTATATGTATCCTCATATTCCTTGGAGTTATGTGTCCGAAGGCGGCTATTATTGCAGTTCTTGGAGTTGTGGTTTCATTTATCTTTCTTAGTATGATATCGTATCACAGCAGTCGAAACACCAAGGTTTTAAATGCAGAAAATGAGAGACTTACACAGGCGACGCTTGAATATACAAGAGGACTTCCGGTCGTAAAATCGTTTGGAATGGAAGGCGCATCTATAGCATCCTTTAGAGATGCAGTTGCTAGTGCGAAAAGGATTGCTCTAAAGATAGAATGTGGATTTATTCCTTATAACTGCCTTCACCTTTTTGCATTAAAGGCAGCCAGTGCCTGGATGATAATATCGGTAATGTATGCAGGTATTGCCGGAGATATGGAGCTTAAGTTTGTTATAGTAGTAGCATTTCTCTCTATGTCTATATTTGGAAGTGTAGAACCTATAGCGGACAGTGCGCATGTTCTTGCAGTTATTAATAATGCTCTGGATAAGTTAAATGAAATCTCAGAGGGCAGTTTATTAGATGAGAAGGGAACAGACATTAAGCCTGATAGGTTCGATATAGAATTTGAAAATGTAGACTTTTCATATGATAACAAGAGACAAATTTTGAAGGATGTTTCCTTTAAATTGCCTGAGGGAAGTACTACTGCAATCGTTGGTCCTTCGGGAAGCGGTAAGACAACTATATGTAATCTGATTGCAAGATTCTACGATACATCTTCTGGAAGCATATCTCTCGGAGGGCATAAGCTTACTGAGTTCACCTGCGACAGTCTTCTCTCTAATATCTCTATGGTATTCCAGAATGTATATCTCTTTAATGACACCATTAGAGCGAATATCTGTTTTGGTAGGGATAATGTAACTGAAGAAGAAATGATTGAGGCTGCAAAGAAGGCCAGATGTCATGATTTTATTATGGAGTTGCCAGATGGATATGATACCGTGATCGGAGAAGGCGGCGGAACTCTGTCAGGAGGACAGAAGCAGAGAATATCTATAGCGAGAGCGATACTTAAGGATGCGCCAGTCATAATCCTGGATGAATCAACAGCCAGTATTGATCCAGAAAATGAGCATCTTATACAGGGGGCTATTACAGAGCTTTCTAAGGGTAAGACGGTTATCATAATAGCCCATAGACTTGCAACTATAGAATCCGTAGATCAAATACTGGTTGTAGATAATGGATGCCTAATAGAGAAGGGTACTCATGCCGAGTTGATTGATCGTGGTGGAAAGTATAGCGAATTTGTAAAGATAAGACAGAAGGCTGAGAACTGGCAGATGGCATAAGAAAGTCATAAATAATTGCTATTGAAATGTTTCATTTGATATGATAATATCCCTAGTTAGTTAATTCTAATTATAATTATGGAGGTCTAATAATGGAATCTAAAAAACTTACACCGAAGGACTTTATTACGGTTGGAATCTTTACCGCCATATTACTTGTGGTTGAGTTTGCCTGTGGAATACTCGGGTATATTCATCCTTATATTGTAGCTTCATATGTGGTTATGATACCTCTTGCCGGATCTATTCCGATGATGCTTTTCTATTCAAAGGTAGAGAAATTCGGAATGATTACAATAATGTCGATAATTATAGCAATCATGATGTTTGTACTTGGCATGGGATATCTAGGAGCGCCACTCATTATATTAACTGGAGTAATCGCTGATCTGATAGCAAGATCGGGAGAGTATAAGAGCTTTAAGAAGATAGTTATTAGTTATGGAGTATTCAGTCTATGGGTATGTGCTAACTATTTCCCGGTTGTTGTAACAGCAGATTCTTACAGACAGGGACTCTTAGATGAAGGTTACTCAGTAGAGTACTGTGATAATCTCTTTAGAGCTGTTAATTCTAAAACACTGCTTGTTCTTCTTGTGGTTTGCTTTATATTTGGATGCATCGGTGCTTTTGTTGGTAAGGCAGCTGTAAAGAAGCATTTTGAGAAGGCGGGCATAGTATAAATGAGTCTGAAGCTTGATCCAAGAACTAAGCTTTTTATGGTTCTTGTTGTTTCTACAATAATAATGATGAGTGCAACTACTACACTTCAGTGGATAATCAGACTAATCATTACTTTGATACCAATCGGTCTTCTAATAGTAGAAAAGAAGTATGCAAGTGCTATCAGATTCTTGGTAATGTATGCTGTCGCACTTATTCTTATGCTTAGATTTTTATCTGAAAAACCTGATGGGCTCATTAAATCCCTACTTATAGGTTACTGCGGAATAGTAGTGCAGTTTCTTCCTTCAATCATAACTGCTTGGTATGTTGTAAGGACTACAAAGATAGGAGAATTAATGTCAGCTATGCAGAAGATGCATGTGCCTGATGGTATCACTATATCTCTTGCGGTTGTTATGAGATTCTTCCCAACTATCAAGGAAGAGTACGCATCTATAAGGGACGCTATGAAGATGCGCGGAGTCATGCTAGGTGGAGGAAATGCATTTAGAATGGTGGAGTATAGAATGATTCCACTGCTCTTTTCATGCGTGAGTATCGGAGATGAATTATCGGCAGCAGCTATAACAAGAGGTCTTGGAGGAAAGGTAAAAAGAACAAGCGTTGTAGAGCTGAAACTTAAAGCGGCTGATTATGCATTTATATTCATTTTTACACTAGCTACTGCAAGCTTTATATTCTTTAAGTACGTTAAATGATGGAAGATATTATAGAGATAAAAAATGTAAGTTTTAAATATAAAGGTTCAGAAGAAGGACTACTGAAGGATGTTTCACTCTCTATAAAAAAGGGTGAGACAGTTCTGCTTACCGGTGCTTCAGGTTCTGGAAAGACTACCATCATAAGGCTGATAAATGGCCTTATACCCCATTATTACCAAGGCGAACTGTCGGGTGATGTAGTGGTAGCTGGCAAGGATATAAGAACTACGGAATTATATGATCTCGCAGGAACAGTTGGTACAGTATTTCAGAATCCAAGAAGTCAGTTCTTCTCTGTAGACACTGACGGTGAGATTGCATTTGGTCCTGAGAATGTGGGACTCGCTCCAAAGGAGATAAAAAAACGCTCGAGCACGATATCTAGAGAAATGAAGCTAGAACCTCTTCTTGGAAGAAGTCTTTTTGAACTCTCGGGAGGAGAGAAACAAAAAATAGCCTGCGCATCAGTATCGGCGCTTATGCCAGATGTTATCCTCCTGGATGAACCTTCATCGAATCTTGACTGGAATGCTATGGAGGATCTGAAAGAATCTATAGCCAGGTGGAAAGCTGAAGGAAAGACGGTAGTAATCTCGGAACATAGGCTTTGGTATCTGAAAGCTCTGGTAGATAGAATTATCTATATGAATAAAGGAAAGATAGAGCATGAATGGAGCCGAAATGAGTTTGCTGCATTTGACGAGAACGAAGTAAAGCAACTTAAACTTCGCCCTGTAAAACTAGAAGAGAACTTTATAGAGAACTTCAGAAATGGACGACTGTCTGGGCATAATGTTGTAGATAGGGATAGTCAGAAGGATGATATAGTTCTTAAGGATTTCTACTTTGCTTATGATCAAAAGCCATATTTCTTTTTTAAGCATAAGCTGTCTGCTGAAGATGGAGATATGCTAAGCCTGAATATTCCGAGACTCGCGCTTCCTAAGGGAAAAGTTATCGCAGTTACAGGTAGAAATGGAGCGGGAAAGTCAACATTTCTAAGGTGCGTGTGCGGACTTGAAAAGGATTGCAAGGGCGTGATCGAGGAAGACAACCAAGTATACAAAGGGAAAAAGAGACTAAAGTTAAGTTATATGGTGATGCAGGATGTAAATCATCAGCTCTTTACAGACAGTGTAGAATCAGAGGTTCTTCTCTCTATGGAGAAGGAAGATACAGCAAGATGTGATGAGATACTGTCCGAACTTGGAATACTGGAATATAAGGATAAGCATCCTATGGCACTATCAGGTGGACAGAAACAGAGAGTGGCTATAGCATCAGCCATAGGAGCTGAAGCGAAGTTGCTGCTTTTTGATGAACCGACTTCGGGCCTTGATTTTGCACATATGGAGAAGGTTGGTGAACTATTAAAAGATTTAGCTGAGTCTGGAAAGACAGTTCTGGTTTCAACCCATGATCCTGAACTAATAGATAAATGTTGTGATTATGTCTTATGTATAGATAGAGGTAAGATAATAGCAGATGACTAATAGACTAACTAGCGAAGATTTATCAGAATATACTAGTGGAATCAAAAGATTACCGGCTAAGTATGGCATTATGGAGATATCAGAGAAAAGGAGCCGGAGTGATATTATTTATAATGATTGGACTATGAGCTTTAATCAGGATATATCAGCAGAGAGAGAAGAGGCACATGGTGCTGATGAGGTTCAGATTATTTTCAATCTAAATCAGGATATTAAATGGAACAAGAAGGAGCGGTCTACTGGGAAGGAAGAAGTGATTTCCATGAATGTTGGAGAGCTCTGCATATATAGATATAAAAATGAAAGTTCTTCTATGATTTACAGAAAGGGAATCGACTTCAAGTTTAAGAGTATCCAGATGCCGACAAATAGATTTGAAAAAATTTTAGGTTCTTATTTTACGGATGAAAGATTTTTGGCTATAAAAAATGAGATATATTCATGCGTCCATGTTACGGCAATAACTCCGAAAATGTACCGTATTCTATCTGAAATAGACTGCGCAGAGAAATATGCAGAATTTGGAGGATTATTCCTTGAAGGAAAGATGATAGAACTTCTGGGTATTGTTCTATTTGATTTATTCCAGTCAGAAAAATCGCAGACAGAGGAACCTGTAAATCTTGATAAAAGAGATGCGGAACTTATAGAAAAGCTTAGAGCAAATATACAATTAAGACCTGCTGAGGATTATAACGTAGAGAAAATTGCAGGAGAGTTAGGCGTAAGCAAGAGTAAGCTGGTAAGACTGTTCCGTAGTATTTATGGAACATCAATTCATAGTTATGTCCAGGAACAAAGACTTGAATATGCAGCATCGCTTTTCAATTCAGGATATAGAAATGTTACTGAGGTAGCAACTTTGGCAGGGTATAATAATCTAAGTCATTTTGCGAAGGAGTTTACCAAGAGATACGGGATAGCCCCGAAGAAATATTCGATGGCGTGTATGAGTTAAATTGCAAATGCTCCATTTGTGTTAAAAATGTAGTCGTAATTGTTAGAAATAATATATGAAATATAATAGAATGCCACGTGGTTAGACAAAACTAACTGTGTGGTTTTTTGCATTTCTAGTCAGATTTTTTTACGAAAGGAAGGGAAATATGTTTAAGAAAGTATCACCTTATATAGGGGAGTATAAGAAGTATACGGTGCTGGCAGCGGTGCTTATGTGTATTGGCATAGTGGCTAGTATATTGCCGTATTTCTTTATATACCAGCTTCTTGGACCGCTTACGAGGGGAGAAGATCTGGATATAAAATATGCAGTTCTCAGGATAGTTTATATATTAATATCCGAAGCAGTGTATGGAGTTCTTTATACACAGGGACTTATATATTCTCATATAAGTGCATATAACACACTCAAGAACTTAAGGACATCGCTGCAGCGAAAGCTTGAGAATCAACCACTGGGAAATATTTTGGATATAGGAACCGGAAGACTCAAGAAGGTTTTTATCGATGATATAGATCAGATAGAACTGCTGCTTGCTCACGCCATACCTGAAGGTATAGCTAATATATTTATTCCGATTCTCATAATAGTACTTATGTTTATCTTTAACTGGAAGCTGGGACTCCTGTCTCTTGTTCCTATAGTAGTTGGAATTCTTGCAATGGGAATGATGATGAAGGCTGGTTTTGCAAAGATGAATGATTATTACGAAGCAGCCTCAAAGATGAATAATACCATTATTGAATATATAAATGGAATGGAAGTCGTCAAGGTCTTTAATAAGGATGGAGATTCCTATAAAAGATTTGGAGACACAGTACGAAATTACCGTGATTTTACTATCGCATGGTTTAAAGTCTGCTGGCCTTGGATGGCAACTTATAGCAGTGTTCTTCCGTGTCTAGTTCTGCTCATCCTTCCAGTTGGATCGCTTATGGTACTAGGAGGTTCTATTCCACTAGATAAGCTGATACTTGTTATATGTATGTCCTTTGCGGTTGGTCCTTCATTTCTTAAGGCGCTAAACTTTGCTGGAAAGTTTCCACAGCTGGATTTCAAGATAAATGAATTAGAAAAGCTTCTGGAACATCCTCCACTCAAGGCTGGAACCTCAGATTTTAGAGGGGATAATCTAAATGTGGAATATAAAAATGTACACTTTTCATATAAGGAAAAGGAGGTTTTGCACGGAATAAGTCTTGATTTAAGACAGGGTGAAACTACAGCTCTGGTTGGCGAATCTGGAAGTGGAAAGTCTACTCTTGCAAAGCTGCTGGTTCATTATTATGACCTGGACGAGGGCTCGATCAGTATAGGTGGACAGGATATAACAGATATGTCGCTATATGCATTAAATGAAAAGGTTGCATATGTTGCGCAGGAGCAGTTCCTTTTTAATACTACAATCTACGATAATATATTGCTTGGTAAGCCGGATGCTACTCGCGAAGAGGTTCTGGAAGCTGCGGCAAGGGCACAGTGTAATGAATTCCTAGATAGACTTCCAAATGGAATAGATACAGCTGTCGGAGATGGAGGTAAGATGCTTTCAGGAGGTGAGAGACAGCGTGTTGCTCTAGCGAGAGCCATACTCAAGAATGCTCCTATCATAGTGCTGGATGAAGCCACAGCATTTATGGATCCAGAAAATGAGGAGAAAATGAATGCGGCAATCGATGAGATAATAAGAGGAAAAACTGTAATAGTAATAGCACATAGATTATCCACTATTAAGAATGCAGATAAGATATGTGTCCTTAAGGAAGGCAGTCTCATCGCTTCGGGTACTCATAGTGACCTGCTTGAAACAAGTGAGGAATATGCAAAGCTATGGAACGCATCAGTTAGTGCCAGCACCTGGAAGATACGTGATTAGAAAGGAGACCAGATTCGTATGATTAAGATAATGCATAGACTTATCAATATGACAGGAAGATATAAGACGAGAATCAGATGTTCTTATATATCTTCCTTAATAAAGGGCATATTTATGAGAATGCCAATGGTTCTCTGCTTTTTTGCAATAAGTATGTTTATGCAGGAAAAGATGGAGAAGAAGATATGTTTATATATGTTGATAGGTGTAATAGCCAGTGTGATTTTGGAAGCTATATTTGAACATATCACAAATGTTCTCGAGTCTGCAGCTGGATATATGGTATTTGCAGATATGAGAAATAGACTAGGTGATCATCTCAGAAAGCTTCCAATGGGATATTTTACAGAAGGTAATATTGGAAAGATTAGTTCAGTGCTTTCTACTGATATGGTCTTCATCGAAGAAAACTGTATGGCAGTTCTAGCGGAAACTGTAACATTTATGATATCCCAGGGAATTATGGTTATTATGATGTTTTTCCTGAACTGGAAGATAGGAATACTGACACTGATTATTACTGGAGTATTTATTCTGGTTGGAAATCTGATGATGAAGAATACTCTAGAGCATTCTGAAAAGAAACAGGAATACAGTGAACATCTTACAGATGCAGTGCTGGACTTTACAGAAGGAATAGGAATTATAAAGTCTTATAACCTTTTGGGAGATAAGTCGAAGTCTCTTACAGAGAACTTTAAAAAATCCTGTGATGAGAGTATTGCCTTTGAGATAGATTATTCTCCATGGGCAAGAGCCATGTATCTTACATACGGAATAGGTACAGCAGCGACTCTTGGGCTGGGATATTATTTATATAATCTTGGAGAGTTAAGAGCTGATTATTTCGTTGGTCTCATTATATTTCTCTTTGATCTTTTTGTTTCAATCAAGGCCTATTATGGACAGATTGCAAGACTCACTGTTACTTCTGCCTGCTTAGACAGAATAGAAGCTGTGTTTGCGGAGAAGGAGCTAGAGGATACTGGTAAAGAGGTACTGGAATTAAGTAATACGAGTGGCAAAGATATAGCGAAGAATATAGGTGATAGTTCAGAGATTGAATATAAAAATGTAACATTTGGATATACGGATAAAGATGTTCTGAAGAATGTATCCTTCTCAATTAGACAGGGAGAAATGACAGCGTTGGTTGGTCCTTCGGGTGGTGGTAAAACGACCATCGCTAATCTTCTTGCAAGATTCTGGGATGTGAAGGAAGGAAGTATAAAAGTAAGAGGAAAGGATATTAGGGATGTATCCCTTGGAAGCCTGATGGATAGTATCAGTATGGTATTCCAGAGAGTATATCTATTCCAGGATACAGTGGCTAACAATATATCTATCGGTCGTCCTGATGCTACCAGAGAAGAAGTGATAGAAGCTGCGAAAAAAGCGAGATGCTATGACTTTATTATGCAACTGCCAGAGGGATTTGATACAGTTATCGGAGAAGGCGGAGCCTCCCTATCGGGTGGAGAGAAGCAGAGGATATCTATAGCGAGATGTATACTTAAGGATTCTCCAATCGTAATTTTGGATGAAGCTACAGCAAGTGTGGATGCTGATAATGAAAGAGCTATACAGGAGGCTATCTCTGAACTTTGTAGGGACAAGACGCTTCTAGTAATAGCTCATAGACTTAAGACTATCAAGGATGCAGACCAAATACTTCTTATCTCAGATGGAGAGATAAAAGAAAGAGGAACCCACGATGAACTGATGTCTATCGGTGGACAGTATTCACACATGGTTGAACTCACAGCATAATGAATCTGAAGTTATTTGTTTTGTATTTTACTGCAATAATGATTGTTGGTATAATATATCAGACAAATAATAAGGGGGCATAAAACCATGGATATTTCAGATATTTTTTTTATTGTCGTAGGTATAATTTTATTGTTGATACAGTTGCTTATATTATATTTTATAATCACAGGTATCAAAAGTATAATTGTATGTACGAAAGAAGTAGCTGCAAAAGTGACGTCAGTAATAGATGAAAAGAGAAGATATGAAGATTCTAAAACAGGTAAAACTGAATATAGATATTATTATAAAGTGACTTTTAAATACGATTATAATGGTCAAGAGTATGATACGACTCGTACGTATAGTGATAGAAGTAAATATTCTAAAGGTGATAATCCTACAATAAAGATAAATCCACATAATCCGAAAGAAACCAGTGGGTTAAAAGGTGATATTAGTACTCTTTTAGGATTATCTTTATCAATACCGCTTTTTGCATTTTTTGATTTTATATATATATCGCTTTTATCGAATGTTTTTTAAACTCTATGTTCACGATATCTATTATTCTGTGAATAAATAATTTACAATCATGGCTGTCAGCTCTCGTATGACAGCCTTTTTGTTTTTGCCGCTGTTATGAAACATCGTGTCATGTACTGCGGCTTCGACAGTTGTAAGGATCAGGTAAGATGCAGTTTTTAAGTCTTTGATTTTTAGTTCATCTTTATAGGCTGAGAGCACGGAAATAAACATTTGAGTCAGCCCCTTTTTGTGAATCATTTCGATTTCTCTGAATTCATCCGACTGTTCCGAAAGAGATGCTATCTCACGCTGAAATGCAGTCTCATATTCATGACCTTTGAATACAGTTTCAATATATAGATATACAGTTTCTTCGATGGAAAGGTTGTCTAGATTATCGAAAGGACTTGGTGTCGATTCCTTTTCAGATTCGGAATCTTCACTCAGATTCATAGGGGTAATGACGACATCATATATGTCAGCCACAAGCTCCTTATATAGATCCTTTTTATCCTTGTAATATGAATAAAATGTGCCGATGGATACTCCGGCTTCTTTTGCAATCTCATTTGAACTAGTAGAGTGATAGCCTTTTTCGGACATGAGTTTTATGGCGGCGTCTTTGATACGCTGCTTTTTTTCTATGCTTCTTTTCTGCTTTGGTACGCGGATTTCTTTATCGCCCATTTCTCTACTCCAATGACTGATTCTTATCACTGTATTCTACTACTTACAGTAACCATAGTATAACATATAAATTTATATTATCAAATCAAAATATGAGTAAATACTCATATTTTGATTGACAAACTAGAAGTCGAGTGATAATATCCAAAACATGAGCAAGTGCTCATATTATCAAGTGGGCGTGATTATGGTCCCGCTAGCTTTAAACTGTGTTGTTTTGACTGAAATTCAGTCGGAAAGGAATAAATATGTATCTTGAAGTAAAAGGACTTAAGAAAAGTTATGGAGAAGGTGGAAGTTATATTCAGGTTTTAAAAGGGATAGATCTTTCGGTGGAAAAGGGGGTTATGTGTGTAATACAGGGCACTAGTGGTTCGGGTAAATCGACCATGCTTAACTGTATCGGAGGCCTAGATAATGCAGATTCAGGCTCGATAAAGATAGAAGGAAAAGAGATAGTCGGACTTAAGAATAATGCTCTGTCAGACTATCGTAGAGACAACCTGGGATTTATATTTCAGTTCTACAATCTAGTCCCAAATCTTACAGTCAGAGAAAATATAAAGGTATGTGAATATCTGACAGATAGTCCTATGGATATAGATGAACTGCTGGATGTCCTTGGACTTACAGAGCATCAGAATAAGTTTCCATCACAGCTTTCGGGAGGTCAACAGCAGAGATGTGCTATAGCTAGAGCACTTGTTAAGAATCCGAAGCTACTATTATGTGATGAACCAACAGGAGCATTAGACTCCAAAACCTCTCGTGACATTTTGATTCTGCTTGAAAAGGTAAATGAAAAATATGGAACAACCATGCTGATAGTTACTCACAATAATGCCATAAAGAATATGGTGGATCAGGTTGTAATCATGAAGGATGGAGAGATAAGAAAGTCTTATCTAAATGAAGCTAAAGTACCTGCTGCTGAACTGGAGGATCTGTAATGAGAGTATTAAATAATAGGATATGGAGAGAGTTTAGAACTCATTTCGGAAGATATCTGGCACTGTTTTTTATGATAATACTTGGAATGTATCTTGTTGTAAGCGTGGCAGGAATGGCAGAAACAACCATTCAGGGAAGCAAGGAATATAACGATGAGTGTTGTCTTCAGGACGGACAGTTTACGACATTTATCCCACTTACTGATGGACAGCTTGAGGAGCTTGAAAAAGAATATGGTGATATAGAGAAGATATTCAGCATAGATGCAGAAATAGAGAGTATTAATGGAATAGAACAAAATAGTAACAAAGATATTATCCGCATTTTCAGAAATCGTAAAAAGCTGAATCTTTTAAAACTTGGTGAAGGTAGAATTCCAGAGACGGATGATGAAGTTGTGATTATGAATCTCTATGCCGATAGAAATGATATCAAGGTTGGAGATTCTGTAGTACTTGCGAGTAAGGAATATAAAGTAACGGGTATAGGATGTGTTCCTGACTATAATCTCACTGTGAAGAACTTTTCAGATATGACAGCAGATCCTGAAAGTTTTGGTATAGCGCTAATGAGTGATGAAGGATACGAGGCTCTCCTGGAATCAGATAAAACAGGTGGTGAATCATATACCTACGCGTATAAGCTCGCAGATGGCATAGATGCAAAGGATTTAAAGGAAGCAATCAAAGATATTGATTTTGATTATAGGGCATCGGGAAATGATTATCTTGTAGAATATGTTGATAGATTATATAAAGATAAGACAGACTTTGAAGATGGACTTACTGAACTTACAGATGGAACGGATGATCTCTATGATGGAATCTCTGATGTAAGTGAAGGAGCAGAGGAACTTAGGAGTGGAGTTGAAGAAAATAATAAAAGTTTTGATCTTCTGAAGAATACCCCATATGAGGGATTAACCAAGATCGCGGATGGATACTTAGAAGGGGCGGAAGATTTAAAGGATGGAACTGATGAGCTTCTGGATGGAGCGGTAGATTTTAAGGATGGTGTTCAGGAGTTTGATGAAGAAGTAAGAGATTTTCTTGATGAAAACTACACAGTCGATTTAGCGAATCTGGAGAGCTTCTACGAGAATAAAGATAATCCAAGGGTTGCAAGTGATGCGGCTAGTGATGTAATAATCAAGAAGCTGGTAAGTCTTGTGGCAGGAGCAATCCTGGTTATGCTTTTTGCCTATGTCATATCAGTATTCATTATCCATCAGATAAATGAGGAAAGCAGTATCATCGGAACGCTCTACGCTATGGGTATGAAAAGAGGTGCACTTACACTGCATTATATAATGCAGCCGACTCTGGTAACCTTTATCGCAGGACTTGTGGGAATGCTACTGGGCTTCAGCAGTATAGGTGTGGATTTTCAGATGCAGGACAGCTATCTATATTACAGTGTTCCAAAGATGGATAAAGTATATCCGCTATATATAATCATTTATTGCGTAGTTATGCCACCGGTTATTTCAATTCTGGTTAATGCACTTGTGATTCGAAAGAAGCTGTCAAGAACAGCACTTTCGCTTATTAAAAATGAACAGGAAAGCCTGGTAAATGGCGGAAGAGGCATATTTGTGGCTATGAATAATTCAGCTACTGGAGGAAAGGCTCAAAAAGGTAGAAGGGGCAAAGGATTTCTTCGTGAGTTCTCCGGAAGACAGATGATGCGTGAGAGAAGAAGCGTATTTACGGTAGTAATCGGAATGGTTGTTGCTCTTCTTATTTTTATGATCGGTCTTGATTGCTTCGTGCTCTGCAACAATGTAAAGAGGGAGAATCTGGCCGATATCAATTATGAATATATGTATATTTATAAATATCCGACAGAGAAAGCACCCGAGGGTGGAGAGGCCTGCTTTGCCAAGAATCTTTCGATGAATTATCTGGATTATTCACTGGATGTAAATGTAATAGGTATTGATAAGGATAATCCTTATTATAATTTCAAGACCAGTGGTAATAAGAAAGATATAGTGATAGCTTCGTCGACGGCTCAGAAATATGACCTTAAGATTGGTGATACATTTATCTTGGATGATACATCTGAAGATGTGAGATATGCATTTACGGTCTCTGACATAGTGCCTTATTCTATTGGACTTACAGCATTTATGGATATTGATGAAATGAGAGAGCTCTTTGGAGAAAGTGATGACTATTACAATATGGTTCTTTCGGACAAGAATCTGGGGATTGATAGTGGGCGTCTAAGTTCTGTAACAAAGAGAGCAGATATCGAGAGTGCAGCGGGAATCTTTGTGGATCAGATGATGTCACTGATCGTGATACTTATTGCAGTATCCATTCTGATATTTATTGCGGTTATGTATCTGATGTTAAATGTAATGATAGACAGAGCTGCATTTGGAATATCTCTCGTGAAAATTTTTGGATACAGAATGAAAGAAATCAGGAAAGTATATCTGGATGGAAACTTCTACGCAGTTATGCTAGGTGCTTGTATTGGTATTCCGATTGTCAAAAAAATCGCAGACATGATATATCCTTATTTTATCGCCAATACAGCTATGGGGATGAATCTTCATATTGAATGGTTCTTATATGGAGCGGTTATTCTTGGAATAGTTTCGGTTTATCTTGGAATCAGTGGAGTATTAACAGGAAAGATTAAGAGAATAGTTCCAGCTGAAGTACTGAAGAATAGAGAATAAAATATTGGTTAAAAAGGATCTCTTTGGAGCAATGATTAATTAGAGACATAGCTCTTTAGAGGTCTTTTTATTTTGTAATATTTTGAGTTATATGATACTATATATAATTAGATATCTCTAACAACAAGAGGCGGTTAGCTTAGGAATAGGAGTGAATATAGTGGATAATGATATGAGCAAGGTTAATAAGATAATGGCTGGAGCCGGAATTGCGGGTACTATAGTGTATGCGATAGCCGATATGTTTTTATATATAGGACAGGATGTATTATCCGATGATCAAACGGCTCTGTGGGATGTCCCGGAGTGGAGACTTATGACTTCAATGTGGATAGGTGTAATCGGCAGTCTGCTGCTTCTAATGGGTTTTATTAGCCTTGGGAAGATGTATCATAATGTGTTTGGCGGATTGGGAAATATCCTGATTCTACCTTCACTGCTATGTATAGGTGGAGTTCTTTATATGCATTTTACACTTGGTGTTTATAGCCCTTTAACATATAGATCAGCGATAAATGCGGGAGTGTCTGAATCGCAGATTGTGACGCTCATAGAACATGCCCAGTCGTACCTAAATCCGCTTACTTATACTTTGGCTATACTTGGATATCTCACTGAAATAATACTGATTTATGGTATCTTGAGCGGAAAGTTTGGTCTGAAAAAGAGAAATGTTTTTTATATATTCGGTGGATACTTCATTCTGGTATTGATATTTGTTGTGTTTGCAAAAATCACGGGAGAGTGGGGTGTTACGGGTTCACTAGAGAGTCTTCTTGAGATGACATTTTTTATTCCGGCATATTTATATTGGAGGAAGAAGTAAATGAAAAAGAACAGATATGACAAAATAAAAGAATATAATCCTTTATTCTTACATCTAAGTAAAGCTTATGGCGACGAACAGGCTGATAGGATTAAAAAAGAGGCGGATGCGGAATATGACCGTATGGCAGGAATTTTAGGAGACGTAGTTAAGACCAATAAAATGCATGCTACATTTATCCTTGAAAGGGCGGCTCTCTATAAAGTGTTAAAGGAATATTATCCTGATAAAGCCTATAAATGGATAGAAAAATGTATAAAGAAGAAAAATGAATCTAGACATGAATCATTTGCAAAAATGACCTCTACCAAAATTGGAGCAGCCTTTTTTATGAAGCTATGCGGTATTTTGACTAACACTGCATTTGGTGAAAAGGCAGGTTTTAAGGTTGAGTGGGTACGGAAGGATAAAGAAGAGGTTTCCTTCAACATGAGAGCTTGTCCATATTGTGAATATCTTTCAAAACTGGAACTGCCTGAACTTACAAAGACCTTTTGCGATAGTGATGAATATGCCTACTGTGGCCTTGATAATGTGGACTTTATAAGAACCATGACACTCGGAACCGGTGGAGATAAATGTGATTTTATATACAGAAGATCTGATAAATAAAGAGGCAGATGATGAAGAAGTTAATTGGATTAAATAAAGAAGAAGTGACTGAAATTTCGAGACAGATTGCGGATGCTTTTTATGATTATAAGTATAACGATGAAGACTTAGGACTGGTAAAGTACATCAAATCCCGCGAGGATATGTTTGTATATATGAATGCCATAACCCAGGCTGCATATAACAGTGGGCTTTTATATACAACATCTGATAGACATGAAGGATATCTTATGCTTTCTGGCGAAGGAGCTGGAAGAGTTAGATTTTTTGATGGGATAAAGATGATCATGGCAGAGAAAAAAGCTCTTGGCGGCTTCTCGAATATGAAGTCATTTATTAAAGCATGCTTTGCTGAAGGTAACACGATAGAAACCAGAATGAATAAGGCCAAGAGAAAATATATCAGAATAGAAATGCTTGTGGTGAGACCTGAATTTCAGGGGCAGGGATATATGAGAAAGATACTTGAGGATGTATATAGGGTGGCCGATAAAAGAAAAGTGTCGGTAATTCTAGATACTGACGACAAGGATAAAGCTATGAGATATCAGCATCTTGGAATGAAGCTGGACAGAGTCAGAAACTGTGGTGAAAGGTTTCATATGTACGATCTTATAAGGGAAGGGTAACTTGAAAAATGAGATACGGATTTATGGGTGTGGCTATGCCACTCATTATGGATAAAGCAGTTTACAATTTTTTAAGGGATTACGGAATAGATGTGACACCAGCATTGAAGAAGAAAATAAGGAAAGAATATAAGGAAATAGTGGACAGAACACCGGCATTGGGTAAAGGGAATAGTCTAACCAAAATTCTTTATATAGGCTGTTACATGATATCATTTCATAAAGCGTCTCCGGATGTTATAGATGAAAAATGTTTTGAAGAACTCGTCAAATATCTTTGTGACGAAATGATCCGCAGACAGAAAGAGGATGAAAGCGCATTTTCGGAGAAGAATATCAGAACCCGGGAAGAAGCTGCAAGAAAATCACAGACATCCTCTTATGAAATGGATTGGAAATCTACATTCAGGAGAATCAATAAAGATAATTATGAATTCACTTACACTAAATGCGGACTTTGTGAACTTGGTAGAAGAGAAGATTGCTTTCATCTTATCAAGTATCTATGTATGACTGACTTTATCAGTTTTGATAAAGGAGGAGCTAAGCTGATCAGAAATCATACACTTGCAAACGGAGATGATTATTGCGACTTTCATGTGAGCAGGAAGGAGAAATAATGATACAGGTTGCTTTGGTTGAAGGACTGATATGGTCTGTTTTATGGATTATTTATGTTTATATATTGGTTACGAAATTTCCGTGGGAGATGCTACATGATTATCCGGAGGATATACAGAAAGCATCTGCACTTCCGGAACCATCGGCCGAACAGAAGAAAAAGGCAAGACTTTTCTCGGCTCTGTTTTCGCTTGTGCTATTTGGCATATTGATTGTATTTGGAGTCCTCCAATATGATGAAGGGAAAATATCGTTTTTGAATCTGTTTGTATTTACATTCATCATAGCTATGACCTGGAATGTGGTTGATCTGATCGTCATGGACTGGATTATCATATGCAAGCTGACTGCTAAATGGGTTGTAATTGAGGGGACGGAAGGTTGTAAAGGCTATAAGGATTATATGTATCACTTTAAGGGATTTTTGATAGGGTGTGTATATTCTGCAATAATGGCTGTCATAATAGCAGGAATCGATTATTTGATTCTTAGGTTTGTTGTGTGGTGATCTTCTGTTTTATATTTTCATATATCTAGAAATAATAAAGATAGGTGTTTTTTATGACTATAACAATTATATTGACTGTGATAATGTGTATTTTACTATTTTTAATGATCTGGTCTGTAGCTTTCTTTCTTCCTTGGAAAAGATTGATGGACTTTTTTCCGGAGGATATTAAAGAAAAGGCTATAGATCATAAACCTCCATTCAGGACAGCGCCTGCTTTTGGATGGATATGCATGCTCCTGTGTATGCTCGGTTTCCTAGGCGTGATTGTCTATGGAGGCTGGGATGGAATTCATAGAGGCTATAGCTTTGTTCAGTTCCTTGTACGCTTTTTAATAATTCTGTTTGGCGTCAAGGCATTTGATATTATCGTTCTGGATTATATTCTCATCACGAAAACACATTTTTTCCAGCATTATCTACCGGAAACTGAGGGCTGCGCTGGATATCACAGCTTTGGTTACAACCGAAAAGAGCAGATAAAACAAATAATAATGCTACCATTTTCGGCACTTCTCACAGCTTGGATATGCGCATTGTTTTAAAAGTTATTGACATATAACTAATTTTAGATTATATTAACCATGCGACCAAAAGTTAAATGAGGTCGCATGATTTTTGATTCTGATGCGACCAAAATCTAATAATGGTCGTAAGATTTGCCGGACGTCAGGTAAAAAGGAGGTTAAGTATTATGCCGCCAAGAGTATTTACAGAGGAAGAGAGAGAAAAGCTTCGTATATCAATGTTGGAGCAGGCGATACCTCTTCTGGAAGAATACGGACTTGTACATATGTCTGTTGATAAGATTACGAAGAAGGTAGGAATCGGAAAGAGCACATTTTACAATTTTTTCAGTTCCAAAGAGGAATATGTAAGCTATGCGCTTGAATATAATCGTAAGAAGACTTTGGATGAACTTGATAAGAAATTTCCACCGGGAAAGAAGATGAAACCGGCAGAGGTTTTTCAAATGTATTTTACGACACTTCTTTCCAGTAATTCTATCTATAAGAAGTTTACAGCGGAGGACGAAAGAGCTCTATATGAGGCTGATAAAGCAAGAGGTAAAGAGGTAAGTCTTGCCAGGGAGACATATGTAGCTGAGAGGCTTATGGTTCATATGGAGGGTGTCAGGGCGAATCTCGATGTCGCACTTCTGGCCAATTATATAAAGCTTATAGTTCTGGCATATGAGAATAGTTATATGTTTCATGATTCGGCGATGGAGAGAATGCAGGATGAATTAAAGATCAGACTAATTGATCTGATATTTGAAGAGGATGCGAAGGCAGAACTTATTGCGATGCTTAAGGCCGCGGAGTCAAACAAAAGAAAGTGAGAATAGGAAATAAAACACGTTAGTATAAAATATGGAGGAAAATATGAATAAGGGAAAGACAGTAGTAGAGTTTAAAGATGTTCTAAAGGAATATGGTGAGGGTGATGGAAAACAGATTGCAGTGAATCACATAGACTTTACCATAGATGAAGGCGAGTTTGTTGTTATACTGGGGCAGTCGGGAGCGGGTAAGTCCACTGTGCTGAATATGCTGGGAGGTATGGATAAACCTACATCAGGCACGGTTACGGTGGACGGAGCAATAGTTTCATCCATGAATGATGCGAAGCTTTCGGACTACAGAGCTGAGAAGATAGGATTCATATTTCAGTTTTACAATCTGATCCCGAGTCTTACTGCATATGAAAATGTGGCGCTTACCAAGAGTATAGTGAAGAACGCACTTGATCCTATGGAAATGCTGAAACGAGTCGGACTTGAAAGTCATGCAAAGAAATTCCCGTCCCAGATGTCGGGTGGTGAACAACAGAGAGTATCAATAGCAAGGGCGCTTGCGAAGAATCCGAAGATAATACTCGGAGACGAACCAACAGGCGCCCTTGATTCTGAGACGGGAGTTAGTGTTCTTAAACTTTTGATAGCAATGTCTCACGATTATGGAAATACTGTTATTCTTGTAACTCACAATGCTGATATAGCTAAATGCGCTGATAAGGTTATTCGTATGAAGAACGGAAAAATCAGGGAGATTAAGATAAATGAGTCACCAGTTCCTGTTGAGGAGGTGGAGTGGTAATGTTATATAGAAAAATGCTTAGAGAAATTAGAGGTAATCTGGGGCAATTCATATCTGTACTTATACTCTCATTTCTAGCAACATTTATCTATTCAGGTTTCGAATCGAACGTAGTCGGAAGTGGAAAGGCAGTTAATGAATTCCATGAGAAGACCAATATAGCGGATGCATGGATATATAGTGAAGGGTTCAAAGAAGAAAATCTGGATCAGGTTAAGGAGCTTTCTTTTGTAGAGGATGCCCAGTTCAGGACTGAGATTAGAGGAACAACCGTAGATTATGAAGGCGCGCAGCTGGATATATATCTGATGGATGAAAGCACCATCTTGAAGCCTTATGTATTTAAAGGAACAGATGAGGAGAATGAAAAGCTTAAGGTATCAGACAGCGTAGAATTTGATGGTGATGATAAGGACGGCGTATGGCTTAATGGTTCATTTGCCAGAGAATGGGATATTGCAGTAGGAGACAAGATTAAGCTTGAATATAATGGAGTTAAGTTTGAGAGAACAGTTCGTGGACTTATCATGGAGCCAGAGTATGAATATACAAAGGCTGAAAAGGATAGTGATATCAACTTTAAGACTCTGGCTTATGTATATATGAGTTATAAGGCATTTCCTATTAGAGAATATGCAGAAAGCCAGGTTAAGAGTGGAAAGATTAATGCCGAGGAGCTTAAAAGTTTAGATGCATTTAAAGATAAGATAGAAGATATCGAGAAGAAACTGGCTGAGTATGGAATGACAATAGATGATATAGATCAGGATATGCTTCTCGAGAGACTTGATAAAATGAGTGACGAAGAACTTCTTAGGCTGATTCCATATTCTACAATGCTTGTAACTTTAACAGACGAGGCAAAAAGTGATGCGAGAGAGACCATAAAAGAAGAAAAAAGTAATATCAGTGAAGTTCTTTTTTATGAAAAGCAGATATCAGATGCAATCGATAAGAACTACGCTGTTATGGTGGATAAAGAGTCGATAGTTGGAATACAAAGAATAGCTGATGAACTAAAACAGCATGATACCTTTTCTTATGCATTTGCATTTATCTTTCTTGTGGTTGCGATTCTTGTAATATCTACCACCATGAGCCGACTTGTGGAGAGGCAGCGAACACAGATTGGTACTATGAATGCTATAGGAATGAAGAGATATAAGATAGCAATTCACTATATGAGCTATAGCTTTTTTGTATCACTTATCGGTGCGGTAGCAGGCCTTATAGCAGGGCCTCGTGTGGTTGGTAAGCTTCTTGTAAATATGCTTTTTGAATGGTACATGATCCCGGATGTAAAGGTTGGATCTAATGTGCTCTTCTATGTTGTGACTGCTGTTACAGTGCTTACCTGTGTTCTTGCATCATACATTAGTTGTAAAAAGCTACTAAGAGTTCCTCCGGCAGCTGCACTCAGACCTGCAGCCCCTAAAAAAGCGAAGAGAATACTTGCTGAAAGATTGCCGATTTGGGAGAAGCTCAGTTTCAGTACACAGTATAATCTGAGAGATGTTTCCAGATCTCCGCTAAGAGCAATAATGGGAATAGTTGGAACAGCTGTAGGAATGGTTCTTGTATTATATGCATTTGGATGCTACTTCCTGGTGGATGATATCGTAGACTGGAACTTTAATAAGCTTCAGAATTATAGTTATCAGATGGCTCTGTCTGAGGATAAAGACGTAAAGTATTTTGATGAAATATGTGACGCCGTAGATGGGGAAATGATAATGACAGATCAGATAGAGCTGGCAAAAGAACCTCATGCGGAGTCTTTGGATAGATTTAAGCAGACTATAACGGTTATAGAAGGAAAGGGGCTGCAGAATATTACAGATGAAAAAGCAGTCATCACTTCTATGGTTCCGGGAAAGGTTGCGATTACAAGCAGACTGGCTAAGCAGATGGGAGTCACTGTCGGTGATAAAATATATTGGCACATTTATTCTAAGAATGAGTGGTATGAATCAGAGATAGGACTCATAAATAGAACTCCTGAAACTGCTGGAATAACTATCCTTAGAAATGATTTCGAGAAAACCGGTTGTGAATATGTACCTACTGCGATTCTTTCAAGAAAAAATCTGAAGTCTTATGATGGTAAAGATGGAATAGCTGGTGTATATGATATGGAAAAAATGAAAGAGGTATTTATAAATGGTTATGCTGTAATCAAATATCTCTTTTACATGATGATGATCTTCGCAGTTGTCACAGTTGTGGTTGTTCTCTATAATGCAGGAAATCTTTCCTTCCATGAGAGACTAAAGGAGTTTGCAACGCTTAAGGTTATGGGGCTTTCTTCTAAGAAGATAAGGAAAACTCTGAATCAGGAAAATATATGGTTTGCTGTTATCGGAATAATAGCCGGAACTCCGCTGGGAAGACCAACGCTTATAGCAATGATGAACAGTAACGGAGATAATTTTGACTATTATATACATGTACCGGTATATCTATATGTACTGTCGGCCGTCTTTGTCCTGGTAGTCGCAATCATAGTGAGTCTGATGTTCTCAAAGAAGATAAAGACACTGGATATGGTCGGAAGTCTGAAGGGCATGGAGTAAAAAGAAAATCTGATTAAAAATAATTGACAAAAGAAAGCGAACAGTGTATTCTAACGTTGTTTTTAGAATACACTGTTCGCTTTTAATGATTCGGGAGAGCTTATGCCAAAAGATAAAACAGAAAATCATGAAAAGATTATAGTTGCCGCATACGATGAATTCTTAACATATGGCTTCAACGATGCTTCTATGCGAAGAATTGCAGAGGCTTGTGGGATGAGTGCTTCGGGATTATATAAACATTTTCCGAGTAAAGAGGAAATGTTTGCTGCATTGGTTGAACCGGCATATGAAGGATTGAAACAAAAATTTTTAGAGATTGCTGAGGAGGATATACGTGAAATAGATGAAACCTTCACAGAAAAATCCTGGGAAGAAAGTGATGACTCTCTCTGGGTGATTAAGTATATCTATGATCATTATCAGGCATTTAAACTTTTGGTATGCAGATCTCAGGGAACAAGATTTGAGAATTATCAGCATGAGCTTGCAACTCTTTCGGAAAAATCTACTTTGCAGTATATGAAAGAATTGAAGAAAAATGGAATTAAGGTGAAAAAGCTTTCAGCAAAGGAGCTGCATCTTTTTGTAACAATGAACGTTCATGCAATCTTTCTGATAGTCGAACATGATTTTACCAAGAAAGAAGCACTTAAGTATGCACGAAATCTGGATGCTTATAATATAGCGGGATGGGAAAAGCTGTTTTTGGATAAATAGGTTAGTGGACGTAAGCGCCTGTTTATTTCGCATGGGCGTTTACGTATTATTTTACATATCGGTTAGCTTACTCTAATAAATGTAATATAAATCTAATAAAAATATAAGGAGGAAGAAATGAATCAACAAAAAAAGAAGCGAGGAACTCTGAGCTGGATCCTCGAATTTGCTGGAATGAATAAGCGAGCTTACTTTTTCAGCGTTATCATGGCAATAATTAGTGTTTTGGCAGGTTTCGTGCCTTACTGGTTTGTTGCCAAAATAGTGAGGGCAATGATAGATGGCGAAAGAGATCTCAGCTTTTATCTAAAAGAGTGTGCAGTGATTTCTGTATGCTGGGTGATAAGTAAACTCTTTCATACTTTTTCCACAACCTTATCTCATAAAGCGACATTTGGAGTGCTGGCAGAGATTCGCAGGAGACTGACAAAGAAACTTAGTCTTATGCCGCTGGGAGATGTGCTGGAGGATGCATCGGGTTCTTACAAGAATATTATCGTTGAACGAGTGGATTCTATAGAAACTACACTTGCTCATATAGTTCCAGAGGTTATATCAAATGCGGTAGTACCTGTAGGAATATTTGTCATCATGCTTAAGATTGATTGGCGCCTGTCACTTCTATCTCTTTTAAGTATCCCGGTTGGAATAATATTTTACGGCCTTATGATGGTGGGAGCTACGGAAAGCTTTAATAATACGATCGAAAAAACAAAAGCGTTAAATGATGTAGCAGTGGAATATATAAATGGTATCGAAGTTATAAAAGCTTTTGGAAAGACGAAATCATCGTATGAGAAGTTTCGTGTCGCAGCTAAGGAAGGTGCAGATTGTTTTGTAGAATGGATGAGAAGATGCAATCTCTGGCAGAATCTTGCTATGACCTTTTTGCCAGCGCAGCTACTGTCACTTCTTCCATTTACAGCCTGGTTTTATATGACGGGACGTGTTGATGGGACATCTGCGCTACTGATAATCATATTGTCGCTTGGCCTGGTATCGCCATTTATGGTGCTGGCCGGACATGTAGATAATTTGGGAAAAATGGGTTCTATTATAGCCGAAGCTACGGCAATCCTAGAAAAACGTGAGATGAAGAGACCTGAAGTAATGAAACAGGTGCCTCAGGGAAGTACCATTGAATTTAGGGATGTTCATTTTGGATATGATGAAAAGGAAGTCCTTCACGGAATTAGTCTTAAAATCGAGGAAGGTACCGTAAATGCATTAGTTGGTCCATCTGGTTCCGGAAAGTCAACTATTGCAAAATTAATTGCTTCTTTCTGGGACGTAGATGAAGGAAGTATTACTTATGGAGGAGTGGATATTAAGGATATTCCACTTGCAGAATATAACAAAAATATAGCCTATGTTTCACAGGATAATTATCTGTTTGATGAAACTGTAATGGAAAATATCCGTATGGGACGCCCGGGTGCAACTGACGAAGATGTGATAAGAGCTGCAAAGGCTTGTGGATGTCATGATTTCATTATGCAACTGGAAAACGGATATCAGACTATAGCTGGTGGTGCTGGAGGACATCTTTCTGGAGGTGAAAGACAGAGAATCAGTATAGCAAGAGCCATGCTTAAAAATGCACCGGTAGTGATACTTGATGAGGCAACTGCATATACAGATCCGGAAAATGAAGCGTTGGTACAAGCTTCCGTTGCGAAACTGATCAAAGGAAAAACACTCATTGTGATTGCTCACAGGCTTTCGACTATTACATCGGCAGATCAGATTATCGTAATTAACGATGGAAGAGTGGAAATAGCTGGTAGACAGGAGCAACTGCTTCGTGATTCAAGACTTTACCACGATATGTGGGAAGCACATATATCAGCCAAAGATTCGGAGGTAGCATAATGTTTAAGACCTTAAAAAAATATTTTGATTTCTGTGATAAGGAGAACCGAAATAAACTTTATCTTGCCCTCGCTTTAGGGATACTTAAAGCGATGTTTTCCATGCTTCGTATTCCAGCAATTGGAGTTGTATTACAGGGGATACTTGATAATAATATGACAATGAAAAATGTCTGGACTTCTTTATTAATTATGGGTATCTCGATATTGGGACAGGTGCTGGTGGGCTTAAAAACTACAATGCTTCAATGTGAAGGCGGTTATAACACATGTAGTGCAAAACGTATAGAGATAGCAGAACATTTAAGATATCTTCCTATGGGGTATTTTAACGCAAATAGTCTTGGCCAAATTACCAATATTACGACCAATACGATGGAACAACTTGCAGATGTAGCTACATTGGTAATTATGATGACCACACAGGGACTCGTAACGACCTTTGTAATCTTTCTTTGTTTTCTTTTCTTTGACTGGCGTATAGCATTGATACTACTATTTGGAGTACTTATCTTTTCCTTCTTTAATACTATGATGCAGAAATCAACTCTTCCAGTGGCTCCAAGAAAAGCTCGCGCAGATGAGGGACTGGTGAGTGCTGTAATCGAGTATGTACAGGGTATAGCAGAGGTAAAAAATTATAATCTCACTGATAAGACTGCAAAAAAATTGGAAAATGCAATTACAGAAAAGCAGGCTGCTGATACAAAACTGGAGTATGCGGTTATTCCATTCATGTGCCTGCAGGGAATAACAACAAAACTCACCGGTGTTTTAATATCACTGGCTGCCATATGTTTTTATCTGAATGGTTCCTTATCTCTTCTATATGCGATTCTTTTGGTTATATCATCCTTTATGGTTTACGAAAGCCTGGATCTTATGGGAGGCTTCTCGGCCTTGATAAGGAATGTTGATATCATAGTTGAAAAGGGGAATGAAGTTCTTTCTCTTCCTCCTATGGATGTTGATGGAGAAGATATAAAACCTGATGGTTTGGACATAGAAATGAAAAATGTTTCATTTGCTTATGAGGATAGAAAGATTATCGATGATATCTCGGTGAAAATTCCGGCAAATACGACAACGGCGATAGTAGGTCCATCGGGTGGAGGCAAAACAACATTGGTAAGTCTTATGTCCAGATTCTGGGATGTGGATAGTGGTGAAGTTCTTTTGGGAGGCAGAAATGTCAAGGATTATAGTTTTGACAGCTTGATGAAAAACTTTAGTTTTGTATTCCAGAGAGTATATCTTTTTGAGGATACTATAGCAAATAATATACGATTTGGTGAACCAGATGCATCTATGGAAAGAGTAATAGACGCGGCAAAGAAGGCCAGGTGCCATGACTTTATAATGAATCTTCCGGAAGGATACGATACTGTGATTGGCGAAGGAGGAGCTTCTCTTTCGGGTGGTGAGAAACAGCGTATATCCATAGCAAGAGCAATTATGAAAGATAGTCCAATCATAATTCTTGATGAAGCAACAGCAAATGTTGATCCGGAAAATGAAGCAGAGCTTACCAAGGCTGTTGAAGAGCTGACCAAAGATAAAACAATCATTATGATTGCACATAGATTAAAGACTGTAAGAAATGCAGATCAGATACTTGTTATAGATGGTGGTCGGATAGTTCAGATGGGAACCCATGATGAGCTTATAAAAAAAGAGGGAATATATAAGAGCTTCGTTTCGGAAAGACGAGAAGCAGTCTCATGGAAGCTGGCATAAACATATGTTTTATTTATCTAATAGTTACATTATTAGTCTAATCATAGTTGAAGTATGTTTTATTACAGTTATCCTACAAAAAAATCTGTAAAAAAAGTGAAATGATTATTTGACTATTATTCAGATAGTTTAATAGAACCATTTTATTTTAACTATGGTTAAAAAACATGCGACTTAGTGAACAAACATTAAATTGCGACAATGAGCCTCATGATAGTAGGATTAATGTAGTATAAAATTCATCATAAATAGAATGAATATAGGAGGTACGAATTATGTTCGAAGTTAAACATTTATGTATGGTTGTAGGTGGAGCACTTCTGGGATCAGCAGGAGTAAAGCTTCTCAGCAGTAAGGATGCAAAGAAGGCATATACTCATGTAACAGCAGCTGTTATGAGATGCGCAGATACAGTTATGGAGACGGCAACTACTCTCAAAGAAAACTGTGGAGACATCAAGGCAGATGCTCAGGAGATAAATGAAAAGCGCCGTGAGGAAGAGAGGCAGAAGGAAATAGAGGATGCTAAAGCTGTTATAGCTGAAGCTGAAGAGAAAATAGCTGAACTCGAAGCAGATTATAAAGAAGCTAATGAAGAGGACGTTGCGGTAGCTGGAGCATAATATGAGATGTAAGATATTACATGAATCGAAAAACAGAATGAGAGTTCATCTCTTTCAAAAATATATGACATGTGACGAAGCGGATAAGGTGGAATACTTTCTGCTTGGTCTTCCATATGTGAGTGAAGTAAAGGTCAGCGAGAGAACATCGGATGCAACTATTCGATATCAGGAAAAGTGCAGAGATGATTTAATAGAAAAGTTATCTACATTTAGTCTGACAAGCACAGAGGTGGCGGTTCCGGAACATACTGGAAGAGAGCTTGTTCACAGCTATCAGGATAGGATGTTTTATTTGGTAGCAAGACGCGCAATATCCAGATTATTCTTTCCAATGGCAATAAGGAATGTGATAACTGTAGTTAAATCGATTCCTTATATTTGGGAAGGGCTAAAGAGTCTTGCTAAGGGAAAACTAAAAGTATCAGTTCTTGATGCGACCAGTATTTTAGTTTCTATGCTAAGAAGAGACTTTGACACGGCAGGAAGTGTTATATTCCTTCTCAGTGTTGGAGATCTGATGGATGAATGGACCAGAAAGAAATCCGTTGCAGATCTAGCAAGTGCCATGGCTTTAAATGTAGAAAAGGTATGGCAGGTAAATGATGATGGCGAAGAAATCCTCGTAGATATCAATCATATAAATAAGGATGATACCATCGTTGTGAGAACTGGAAATATGGTACCTCTTGATGGGGTAATCATAGACGGTGTGGCTGAGATAAATCAGGCATCGATTACTGGAGAGAGTCTGCCTGTTCATAAGGAAGTGGGCGGATATGTTTATGCTGGTACAGTTCTTGAAGAAGGTGAGCTAAAGGTATCAGTCAAAAAGACTCAAGGTTCTGGACAGTATGACCGTATAACTCAGATGATAGAAGAGTCAGAGAAGCTTAAATCGACCGCAGAGGAAAATGCATTCAGAATGGCGGACCGACTTGTACCATATACATTAGGTGCAACTGCGCTTACATATCTACTGACTAGAAATGTAACAAGGGCTACATCTATACTTATGGTTGATTTCTGCTGCGCGCTCAAGCTTTCTATACCGATAGCAGTTCTTTCTGCTATGAGAGAAGCAGGACAGCACCATATATCCGTAAAGGGTGGAAAGTTCCTTGAGAAGGTTGCCGAGGCAGATACGATTGTATTCGATAAAACTGGAACGCTCACTTATGCTTGTCCAAAAGTAAAGGATGTAATTACATTTGATAATGCTGATAAGGACGAAATGCTTAGACTTGCAGCATGCCTTGAAGAACACTATCCACATAGTATGGCAAATGCGGTCGTTAAGGCGGCAGAGGAAAAGGGGCTTGTCCACGAAGAAAAGCATTCCAAGGTTGAGTATGTTGTTGCACATGGAATCGCAAGCACTATAGATGGCGAGAAGGTCATAATCGGAAGCTATCATTTTGTATTTGAGGACGAGGGCTGTGTTATTGAAGACAGCGAGAAAGAGAAGTTTGAGAATCTTTCCGATGAATATTCTCATTTGTATATGGCAATAGGTGGTAAAGTTAAAGCAGCAATTATGATAGATGATCCGGTTAAGATGGAAGCAAAGGAAGTTATTCAAAACCTTAGATCCCTGGGGCTTAGGGTCGTTATGCTGACAGGTGATAGTAGCAGAGTTGCAAAACGTGTTGCTAGAGAACTCGGAGTAGACGAAGTGAGAGCTCAGGTGCTTCCAGAAGATAAGGCGGCATTCGTTGAGGAAGAACATAAGGCAGGTCGTTCTTGCATTATGATAGGTGATGGAGTAAATGATTCGCCAGCTCTTTCTGCTGCTGATGCCGGAATAGCGATAAATAGTGGAGCGGCTATAGCGAGAGAGGTTGCGGATATAATGATATCAGAGGATGACCTCAGTAGTTTAGTGGTTCTGAGACAACTTGGAGTAGAGCTTCAGAAAAGAATGAAGGGTAATTATCACAAGATAGTTAGCTTTAATGCTGGGCTTATATTGCTCGGAGCTATTGGAATTCTTCAGCCTACGATGACTGCACTCCTCCACAATGGTTCTACTATACTAATTAGCATGAAATCAATGACAAACCTTATAGACAAGCAGGAAAAATGTAATTGAAACTGTAGAATATATTTTAAAGAGGTGACAAGATGAGTGGAACAGTATCAACAATCATTATAGTTGTAATTCTAGTAGTAATACTTTTCTTTGCTATAAAAAACTCAATTCCTCATTTTAGAGGAGAGGGTGGATGTTGCGGTGGCTCTGGAAAAGAGAAACTGATTAAGCCTGCAAAGCTGGAAAATATAATTTCCACAAAGATCGTAAAGATAGAAGGTATGCGATGTGAAAACTGTCATAGAAGAGTCCAGAATGCACTTAATTCTATAGATGGAGTAAATGCAAAGGTAAATGGTGAGAAAGCCGTGGCTGTAGTAAAGCTTGGAAGAGAAATTGAGGACAGTGAATTAAAAGAAGCAATCACTAGCTTGGGATATAGTGTTATTTCAATAAATTAGTTAATAACATGGAACAGACACCTGAATGTTTATGCTATTGACAATATTAATATATAAATTTATAATTTTCTTATGTTCAATATAAAGTTTAACTAGCTCAACAATTAGCTTGATAGTTAGTTATAAGATAAGCCGTTCCCTACTTGCTATCGTCAGGACGGCTTTTCTTATGTTCAACATAAAGTTTAATGAGGCTTAGTTAAATCGTTTGTTAAAGTATTATAAGGAAATAGTTAAAGCCCAGAAAAAAAAGTGATGTTTGTGCATCTTACAGTGAAAAAATGCATCTTACATTCCAAAATATTGAATGAATTACAAGGCTTGGTTATAGTCGTTTTAACAAAAAGAAAACGGCTGTTTCCAAGCCTTTTTTAATAAAAGAAAGGAATGATAAGATGAGCAAAATCTATAAGAAAAATGAAGTGACTTTTGCAATCATATGTATAGTAATCTACGTTGTGGGAACGAGTATAGCTGAGTCGATTGCGGAGACGGTTGGAATAGTTAAGCTTCCATCGATGATCTTTCATATAGGTTTTACAGTAATACTATTGGCATGGATCAGAAAGAATGACCTGTTTGAAAAGTATGGTCTTGTAAAGCCGGAATATAAGTTATCAAAAGCATGGTTCTTTATACCTCTTATAATTGTTGGTTTATCAAGTGTTTTCTTTGGTGTAAAGCTCAATTATAGCGTTTCGGAGACTGCATTTTATATATTGAGTATGTTATGTGTAGGTTTTCTTGAAGAGATTATATTCAGAGGTTTTCTCTTTGTAGGTATGGCAAAGAAAAATGTAAAGAGCGCGATAATAGTTTCTTCTATCACCTTTGGAATTGGCCATATAGTTAATCTTCTGAATGGTCAGGATCTGCTTGAAACTTTGCTTCAGATAGTGTTTGCTATAGTGGTTGGATTTACACTTGTTACACTATTCTATAAAGGTAAGAGTCTGTTACCTTGCATAATCTTCCATGGAATAAATAACGCCTGCTCAGCAATCAGCAACGAAGAGGCATCTCTCAAGGTTTTCGGCAGCGTGGAGAGAGAGCTTTACATTTCGGTGACTATTGCAGTTGTGTTTCTTACTATCTACTGCATAGCGATATGGAAGACTTTCAGAACAAGTGCCATTGAAGATGTGAAATAGAGGTTTGATAATAAACAGTCTGCTTGCTATAATTTTTCTATTATAAAATGTATAGTAGGAGTGTGACTTAGAGTGGAATTAAGGGTTAGAAAAATCCCTATAAATGAATCTGAAGTTCTTGAGATTCGCTGTCATAAGGTAACAGATGACGTGCAGGAAATCATTTCCTTTGTGAAGTCCAGACAGGGACAGCTGAGTACGGAGCATGACGGACAGCGTATAGAGATTCCGATAGTGGATGTATTCTATGCTGAATCGGTGGATAATAGGCTATTTATCTATACATCGAAAGATAGTTATGAGATAAAACTAAAACTATATGAGTTGGAAGATATGCTGCATGGTAAAACCTTTATCAGGATTCAGAAGGGAATGCTTTTAAACCTGATGAAGGTAAAGTCTATAAAACCTGCGCTTAGCGGCAGATACACAGCACTCCTTAAGAATAATGAAGAGGTAGTGATTTCCAGAAAATATGTTTCTGGATTGAAGAATGCACTAAAAGGTGGTGGTGACAAGTGAAAAATAAATATGGAATAAAGGAAAGATTAGGTGAAGCCTTTAGATTATATTTTATACTTGTAACTCTGATTACCATACTTCTAATGGTTGTGGGAATGTTATTTGATGGTGACAGAACCTTCAGTTACGAGGCATTTTTTTCGCCACTATTTTATGCGTTTATAGGCGTGATTCCGGTATTCTTTTTTCAATCAGATAAAGAGCTGAGCATGAAAAGACTTATTATAAGAAATGTTCTTTATGTACTTATAGTTGAGGCGGCAATACTTTTGATAGTATTCAAAGCGCCGAATATACCGTCAGATAGGATAGAAGTCGTTATAAGTATTGCGGTTGGAGTGCTCGTTGTTTTTATATTATCGCTAATAGTTGAATATATCTTTGAACTTACCCAGGCGAATGAAATGAATGCTTATCTGGAGGAGTATCAAAAGAACAAATAACTATAAGAAATGTCGAAAGACATTTCTTCAGACTGTAGACAAAGTCAGGGGCACCGCCCCTGATTTTTCTTTGTCAAAAGGCTGAAAACCCTTATATTTACTGGTTTTATCGACCTTTTTATGGTATAATTATTGTATCATTTTAAGGA